>Ga0310900_10000015_pt1 | contig 35258 bp, 35 predicted proteins | sample C24D1metaG_FD_203879 | JGI IMG/M metagenome (GOLD analysis project Ga0310900, IMG submission 203879) | Lab incubated soil microbial communities from West Virginia University Organic Research Farm, Morgantown, WV, United States - C24D1 | ecosystem: Environmental > Terrestrial > Soil >...
TTTTTTCCTATTTGTAATTTTTAAAATTTCCTCAGCTGGATTACCTACAGATTGAATTGAACTAACAGATCGCACACCTAACGATTCTGCTCTAGTCTTGTATTTATCAACCAATTCTTTGCTTGAATCCCTCAGTTCTTTCAATATCGAGTATCCTACGGTGGCATGTTCTTCAACTATATTTGTTATCAGTAACGGCATCTCTTTACTTATCGAAAGTTTACAAGCATACTCAAAAGCCTTCTCTGAGTATTCAGACCCATCAACGGCGACAAGTATGGAAGATCTTGTTTTCTGCTTCATTATAATTCATTGATAACCACAATCTATTTATAATTATTTTTTATCGAAACTAATCAAATCTATACAATTGCTATCGTGATTATTGACAGAAATGGTCGTCAAAAAAAAATATGGACAGTTAGTTCATAATCTACTTTATTTCCACTTTAGTCTCTTCGTTTTTTATTGGTGTTTTTTTCGGAACCTGTATATGCAATATCCCATTTTCTATTTTTGCATCTATTTTTGAAGGAACAATTTCTTCAGGTGTTGATATACGTCTTCTTAATGAGCTATACGACCTCTCATTATACAAGTAATTTTTTCTTTTCTCTTCTGACTTTTTTTCCTGTTCTCCTGAAACATCGATATAGTCGGCACTCGCCTTAACAGTTACCTTTTCTTTTGGGATACCTGGAGTTTCTATAGTAATTTCATATTTATCTCCTAAATCTTCCATATCGCATAATGGAAAACGAGTTTCGAAATCTGATGCAATTTCTCTTCGCCTTCCAAATAATGGACTGGGTAAGAAGAACGCATCCTCCATATCCCTTCTAAAGCTTTCAAATATGTCGTCGAATGCCGTAGGAAATGCCCCTTTACTTCTTGCAATCTCTGACTTTCCAGATGTCATGTAAATATACGGCAAATAAACTTATTTTAAGACTGAGCGTACACTGCATTGCAGGTTATACCGCATATATTGTGTTAGCTATTAGGGATACCTTCTAGTATGGAAAATTTGTGTAACCATAATAAGTCTTCATTAAACCAATCGTTTCATTTCATAGTAAAGTACTCGATTAAATAAAATAATTAAAAGGAAATCATCCATAGATATTTGTAAATTTCACATCAAGCTCTAATCAATACTTTTCGAATTCTGGCACCAAGTTCTCTAATCGATACTTATTGTATCTTTCATAAATTTCATTAAATTTTGAAGAAAATGCATTCCCGTAGAATTCTGAAAATAAATTAGGATCTTTGTCGATGGCGTTGAATATGTCTCTCTGGGTCAATATTCCAGTCATTTTATTATTTCTGTCTACTGCTACGAGTCTCCGAATTTTCTTGTTATTCATGAGATTAGTTGCCGCATTTATGGACGCAGACTCTTCTATGGTAATTAAAGGAGTACTCATGAGCGTTTTAAGTGGAGTCTGGAGCAAACCTTGATTAAGCTTACCTAAAATTCGTACTACGTCACGCTCAGTAATTATGCCCATTGGAATTTGATTATTGGCACGAGTAACAATTATTACACATCCAATGTCGTTCGTGTACATAATATTGCACGCGCTCATAATATTTTGATCTTCAAAATCAGTTTGGACTTTTGGATTCATTAAATTTGATACCGATATCTTTTCAGAGTACATTTAGATATAGTTATGAGTCATGATATTTATCTATCATGAATTCAGTGTAATGCAGAGCATTTGGACATTAATTTTTGTTGATATCCGAGAGCTTTAAGTCACAAGAAAAGAATGTGTCCACAATTAAAACTAATTTCTTAAGCAGGATTCTCAATATAAAATATAGACTTAATTATGTATTGTAAATTTTTAGAATTCAATAACTTAACTTAACATATTGTTTCGAAATCCACAATTTTTCAGAAAATTCGGTCAATCTATGAACTCGATTATTAGGGACTTAATTCTCCTAAGTATTTTGAAGTCATCAGAATTCTCAAAACCGAATGTGAACCTGGACCTTAATTCGTTCTCTTTGCGAAATATTACTAGGGCAACGACGTTATTCTTTGACTTATTCTTCTGCTCCACAATCTTTAGTTCATATTGTACACCCTCATTTGCCATAATTACACTTTTGAGAAATGGCTCAATTTCTGATTTACCGAATAGATGTTTTGATCTGCTGAAAGGTTCGTAAATAATAGAGTCATCTGAAAAAAGCTCCAAGAGTCCTTGGACGTCCCCAGACTTGATTCTTTTAAAGTATTGATGCGTTATAATTTCATTGCCCTTCTCTCTTTCTTTATATTTGGGAGGATTCAATTTCATTCGCCTATTGTACTATATAATTTTCTATAAACTATGTATTTATCCAGAATGAATACACTGAATTACAGTCTAGTGCATTTAATTAAGTGATTATTTTTCATAAATTGACTTCAGCCTTTACAGTTTTTGGCGTCGTACTAATATCAGCCTTGACTTTTGCCAATTCAACAAATATCTTTGACAGCAGTTCCTTTGCAAATAACGACCAGTTTTCTCCTAACTCGTGTTGTATAATGAAGACGTGTTTTCTTCCTGCTTCTATCCTATGATCCGACATAATCCCAGCGACTTTCATATATTCTCGTAGTACGTCCAACACAGTCCAAAAACTATAATCTTTTCTCATAAACAGTACAGAGTCCTTCATTACATTTAAGGCGGTTTCTGCAGCGTTGTGTACAATCTTTCTCCTGTAGGACTCTAAATCTGGTATTTTAGCATCTGAAGCAAGCTGCATCGTTTCATCTATCAGTGTGGACAACATTGATTTTGGAATTGGAATCATACCCAATTTGTTTTCATATCTATCCCATTCGACAAATCTCCTAAGAACTTGATTCACCATTACATTTAGGGAGATCTCCCCTTGATCGGCCTCTCTTTGTAATTCCTCTATTACTTTTGTATCTAACCTGAAAGTTATACTCTTTGTTTTTCTGGGTTTTATACTTTCATCTGAATCAAATAAATCCAAAATACTTTCCCAGTTCAAAAAAACGATATGGAAATTAATATATTTTATACTTAAATCCATTCATTTCATTATATTTGATGCTCCTCTGCGCATATTTAGAAAAATGTAGTCATATTTGCAAAGACATTATCATGTTATTGCACAGAATTTTACCAAAATCGATTAAACAGGAACTTTCATCTTTGACACTCATTTTTTCATTCCTAGGAACATCTGGAAATTTCTTGTTAAAAATTATCAATAGTTTACAAATAATGAGACTAAATTAAGGGGTAATTACGGCACGGCCACTGATATTCCCGGTACGCAATAGGTCAATTGCCTCATTCACTTTTGACAGTGAAAACTTTTTAATTTGATGTTTAATTTTTCTCTTCTTAGCTAGTTCGATAACTTCGCTAAGCTCGTTATAATTTCCCCAAAGAGAGCCACAGATTTGAAATTCCTTGATCACTGTTTGAAATAAAGGCGCTTTGATTTCTCTCCCAAACAATCCTACTACCACTATTGCACCATTCCTATTCAAAATGTTAACAGATGTCTCGAGAGTACTTTCCAAACCTACAGTGTCCAATACCACATCAATGCCTTGACCTTTGGTTATAATGTCAATTTTATTCCTAATATCTTCCGACGTGGCTATATTAAGTGTAAAGTCTGCTCCGACACCTTTAGCTAACTCCAGTTTATCGTCACTACGATCCATAGCTAAGACGTTTGCACCGGAACCTAAAATTTGTGCATATTGAACGCCATAGAAACCCAATCCTCCTATGCCGATTATTGCAACGTTTTTGTTTGGACCTAAAAGATGTCGTACCTTTTTAATCGCCCTGTAAGGGGTAAGTCCCGCATCTGTTAGCGGAGCTAGTTCTTCAGGTTTCAAAGATATAGCACGTCCATCGACCCTTACTAGGAATTTGTAAGAAGGGACGAGGAGGTATTCGGAAAAACCTCCATCATATTCAGAAAGTCCAGGCCACTTAGCAGATTGGCATATTTGCTCGTCTCCTCTTTTACAGTAAATGCAATGTCCACATCCCCAGCCTCCAAACACTGCTACTAAATCCCCTTCTTTGATACTATTTTTAGGAACTGAAGCTCCGATTTCTTCCACCCAACCGGCCACTTCATGACCTGGAGTCTTGGGTAGGCTAACTGGTAAACTTTTCTGCCAATCTCCATTAATTAGATGTAAATCAGAGTGACACAATCCAGTAGCTCCAACTCTCACAATCACCTCTTCTGGAGACGAAATCGTTGGTTTCTGGATATCGTCAAGTTCAAGCGGAGAACCATACTTGTGAATTCTTGCTGCGCAAATATTGTTTCCGCTTGATTCCAAATTTTTACCCATCTGTATTGTCATAACGATAAAGCCATTCCGAGTAAATATATCTAGTAAGAGTACAGTGCATTGCATCAACTTTCACCCAACTGAACTCACCGTGAGTTATAGGGAAGCATCGTAAAAAGCATTAAAACAATCAGCACTGAAATCAATAAACAAAATAGGGATTCAGAAAAGTGTAGAGCAAACGTAAGTGCGAAACAGCAAATTCTGAAGGAAGGAATGAGAAGATGATAATAATAGGAAACTAAAAGAAGACGGGCTAACTCAGTTACTCTCAAATAGAATATACCTGAAATCTTTGCATTCAGATAATGCAGGATTAAATGATTCATTACAATCTAAACTGAAACAGATGCAATTACGGTACCATCAGAAGAAATATACATTACGGAATCTGTACGGTTATGGGGAGATCCATTTGACTGGACAATCGGCAGCGCAATTTACTTCATATGATAGATTAATTAGGGAAATTCTGGAAGCAGCTACTAAGGGCGTATCCAAGAAAGCGATAGTTGAAAATTTCTCTTTATCCAAACCGCAGCTTAGAAGACTCACTGCCGAATTGATTAGTAAAGATTTATTGAGATATCATCACGGATTACTTATGACATCTGCAAGAGGAAACACATATCTTAGAAAAAAAGTCGATAAAACCTCTATCTCATTAGTAAAGGCAAAAGGCATTGCTAGGGAGATTATAATGTTAGATGCAAATAAAACGTTACTAGACGCAAGAAACTCAATGTTAAGATATAATATTAGTAGAGTAGTTATATCACTTAATGGCAAGGCAGCTGGAATAGTTACTGAAAAAGATATTGCTAGATTTCTTTACGTAACTCCACCTACAAGACGTATAAATGAGATAGCATTGAAAGAGATCATTAATAAGAGACTTGTTACTGTTAGGGAGAGTGCCAGTCTTGAAAATTGTGCCAAGCTTATGGTAAATCATAAAATAAGCTCAGTGATAGTAATTGATGATAACGGCAAAGATAAGGGAATCATCACAAAGACTGACATGATCGAACTTTATGCTTATCATCTGCCTAAGAGCGTCCTTGTAAATGAATTTATGACACAGAAAGTTCAAAGTGTGGCACCCGATGAGACGATACATATGATTGCCATGCTTATGGCTACTTACAAGATTTCAAGGGTAGTCGTGAAGAAAAATTCCAAACCAGCAGGTATAGTTACTACTAGAGATTTTTTGCCAATCAGTCAATTTTATGATATCGATTCAAGAGGAAGAGACTTGACAATGCGCAGAGAAACGATTTTGCCTAAAAGGTACAAAAAATTTCTACCGAGTGGATTTATAGGAATTGTTTTAGCTGAAGAGATTATGAACAGTCCACTTATCACAATTCACATGAATACTACTATTTCTGAAGCGGCAAAAATTATGATAAGGAACAATATTAGTGGCCTCCCAGTCATAAACCAGAAAGAAGATCTTGTAGGCATAATTACCAAAACGGATATATTAAAAACCAATCATGGTAAATGAGTCAAGTAAATCAGGCCTGAGAAATCAATGATGAACAAGATCTGTGATCCACTTTCTGTTTTTTCACAAATTAGAGACAATTGTGTGGTTGCAATCTCTGGCTTTAATTTAGCCACTACTCCAGAGTATCTTATTTCAGAACTTTACAGACGCTACAATGAATTCGGACATCCAAAGAATATATTTATAATCTCAGACGCACTGCCTGCAACGCCTCACAGAGCTCTTGACTTAATCGCTGAAACAATTTACAAAGATGAAAATCAGCGTTTTCTACGAGGAATTCTAATGCCTTTTCTGGGTTTTTCACCATGGCTTCAAAAACTTGTTACCGACGACAGAATTGAATTTTACGGTTGGCCAATAGGTATTACTGCCTATTGGTTTAGAGAAGTAGCTTCCGGAAGGCCCGGGTTAATAACAAAAATAGGAATCGATACTTTCTTGGATCCAAGAAATGAGGGTGGAGCCCTAAATCCAGCCGCAAGCAAAAAGATGTCGTGCAAAATTAGCGTAATAAATATTGAGAATGAGGAATACCTTCTGTACAGAGCACCTAAACCCGACTACGCTTTGGTCAGAGGAACCACAGCAGATGAAAATGGTAATCTATCGATGGAGGATGAAGGCATCAGAGGTACTGTTCTTGGTATTGCTCAAGCAACAAAGGCTAGACCAAATCAAGGAACTGTTATTGCTCAGACGAGATGGTTAACAAGGTCTTTCACTATTAACCCTCGAGACGTTGATGTTCCTGGCCCGCTCATAGATTACGTTATTATTTCACCACGAGAATATCACTGGCAGTCTGGAACTATTGAATATGATCCACGTATTTCCTATAGAATGGTACCGCCGATAACAGAAAAATTAGTCAAGGAGATTATGAAAAAACCAATAGTTCAATATGAAAAGGTTATAGCTAGGAGAATTCTAACAGAACTTATCAAGCTATTCAAGGAAAAGGGCTCTCCTGTTCTAGTGAATTTGGGAATAGGAATTCCAGCTTTGGTATCATCTGTGGCGGCAGAAGAGAATTTAATGGAGTACATTATTACAACGATTGAATCTGGTCCTTGGGGCGGTATCGCGTTAGCTGGAACAAATTTTGGTCAGGTTATAAGCCCATTTGCACTATCAACCATTCCAGATATGTTCTCTAATTTTGAGGGAGGTATAATAGATATTGCATCCCTAGGTTTTCTTCAAGTTGATAGAGTCGGAAATGTTAATCCTTCAATATTATCCGATAGGATTTTCGGACCAGGGGGATTTCCAGTAATTGCTGGGGGAGCGCCTAAAACATACTTTGCAGGCGCCTTTACAGCTGGCCAAAAAAAAATCGACGTTGTAAACAACAAATTATCAATCATTCATGATGGTTCTCCAAAATTTGTCGATAAAGTGTATAAGGTTATTTTTAGTGGGCCTCAGGCTATAAAATATGAAAAAGAAATTCTCTACATAACAGAACGAGCTGTTTTCAGATTGACTGAGAAAGGCTTAAGTCTGGAAGAGATTTCACCTGGTGTTGATATTGACAAAGATATACTGGCTAAGATGGAATTCAGTCCAACTATAAGTTCTTCACTGAAACAGATGGACGATAGACTTTTCAAAGAAGGGAAAATAGGATTGAGAGACGACATTGTATAGTCTTTACAGATGAGATTAATACATCAAATTCTGGGTTCTTGCTGACTAGGTAACTGCTCAAGTGTGTTACACACCAAATCTCATGGAGTTTAACATTTCGTATTTCTATTTTGGCAAGTACCGTCAAAAAACCTATTAGTATTCATCCTCAATTTTGGAATTATGAGCTCTGAGCTTGATAAAAAAAGAATGGCACATATTTTAGGAGGCGGCAAGGAAAAACAAGATCAACAACGAAAAAAGGGCAAATTGACGGCCTTTGAGAGAGCCAATGCAATTTTTGATGCTGGAACATTCGTTGAGATTGATCCTTTCGTAGTTCACGATTGTAACGAATTTGGGTTAGAAAATAAAAAGATTCTCGGGGATGGAGTAATCACTGGCTATGGTCTGATTGATGGTAGATTAGTTTACTCGTTCCTCCATGATTTTACAGTACTTGGAGGTTCTTTGGGTCTAGCATTTGCCTCAAAAGTTTGCAAGATAATGGATCTTGCGATGAAACAGGGTACGCCCATTATTGGGATCAATGATTCTGGAGGAGCTCGTATTCAAGAAGGAGTCAGGAGCCTTGCAGGATACGCTGAAATTTTCCATAGGAATGTGCAGGCATCGGGAGTAATACCTCAGATTTCAGTCATCGCGGGCCCTTGTGCCGGAGGGGCCGTTTACTCTCCTGCAATAACTGACTTTATCATTATGACCAAGTCGGCATACATGTTTATTACAGGACCAGACGTAGTAAGGGAAGTAACTAAAGAACAGGTAGACTTTAACGCACTCGGGGGGGCTAGTATACACAATGAAAAGAGTGGTGTTGCACATTTTGTTGCAGAAGACGAACAAGATTGCTTTACACTTCTTCGCAAGTTGCTTTCTTTTTTTCCATCAAATAATCTTGAAAATCCACCCTGCATAGAATCTGAAGACGATCCAAATAGACAGGATCAAGAATTAAATTCAATCCTACCTTCTAGCCCACAAAAGCCCTACGATATGCACGAACTTATCAGGAAAATAGTTGATAATCGTGATTTTCTTGAGGTGCAGAGACACTGGGCAAAGAACATTATAATTGGATTAGCAAGACTAAATGGTAACCCTGTTGGCATAGTAGCGAACAATCCTCAGGTTCTTGCAGGTGTTCTTGATATTGATTCTTGTGATAAAGCTGCGCGATTTGTTAGATTTTGTGACTGTTTTAATATGCCTCTAATTGCATTTGTCGATGTTCCCGGTTTTCTACCTGGAACGTCTCAAGAATGGGGCGGAATAATAAGACATGGAGCAAAACTTCTATACGCTTTTTCTGAAGCTACAGTTCCTAAATTTAGTATCATAATTCGAAAAGCATATGGTGGGGCTTATTGCGTATTGAATAGCAAACACATAGGCGCTGATTACAACTTTGCGTGGCCTAATGCCGAAATTGCCGTTATGGGCCATGAAGCGGCATGTAATATAATCTTTAAAAAGGAAATATCAGAATCAGCGAATCCAGACAAGAAAAGAGCTGAATTAGGTGATGACTACAGAACTAAATTCTCTAATCCTTACGTCGCAGCATCACTCGGATATATTGATGACGTCATAGAACCAAAACAAACACGGCCAAGGTTAATATCCTCACTCAAATCCATTTATAAAAAAAGGGTGAACAGACCACATAGGAAGCACGGTAATATTCCTGTTTAGGAGGCTTCTAGAATTTCGTTCTGGAGATGTTAGCATTCAAAAACTTCAGTTGTATGTCCAACAAAAGTATGGCACTTACACTTTTTACAAAATTCATAGCCGTCCTTGTCAGTAAAATGGAATTCTTTAGTATGCCAGCACCAAACGCAAACGCATTCATCGGACTTGTTCTGGATTTCTTGGGTCATTTTCCCTCGTATGTAAATGATATACCAAGAAGTATAAAGAGTTGGTGTGCACTGGCATACACCGCACAACATCTAAACAAATCTATTTTGTAAGATGTCAACCGGAAATTACGGGCTGGCAGTCTTTGATAATTGGTTCCAGTTGATCAACCTTTAGTCAATCAGGATTTTTCACCTGGTCGTTAACTTACTGAAAGAAATGTTTCCAAAACTGCGGTAAATTGCTGTGGATATTGAGACATAAGACCATGACCTCCACCCTTTATTTGAACAAGCCATGCTCCTGGTATTTTTTGTGCTAGTATTATTGAATTTGCAGGGGGTCTAACTATATCATCGGTTCCAACTATAACTAAAGTGGTTTGAGTAATGTTTGACAATCTGTCGCAGCTGCCATTCCAACTATAAGTCGTTTCTGCTTGGTGTTGAATATTCTCTTTAGGAGTAGAGTTAAATGATGGCGTCATTGCTGAAAAAACCTTTTGCACATATGCTGCATTTCCTTTGTCATTTAACCATTCCTTAGGAAAGAACATTGAAATAAATGTGTCAACGCTTTCATTTCCAGATTCTACACTCCTACCAACTTCAGGACTTATTTGGGGGGAAAGTATAGTTGCTTTTCCACCACAATCAGATCCATATAGTATGAGTTTACATACTTTTTGTGGGTGCATTAAAGTGAGTTCCTGTGCAACATATCCACCCCATGATAACCCAAGTACATCAATAGGCTTTTTAATTCCTAATGCATCTATCAAACCAGCGGTATCATTAGCAAATTGTTCTATAGTCCATGTTTTAGTACCAACAGTAGTTTTGCCAATTCCACGGTTATCAAAAACGATTATTGTATGCTTTGAAGATAACTTGTCTAACATAACGGGATCCCATACATACATTGTTGCTGAAAAACCAGGGATGAGTAACAAGGGTTTACCTTTACCAAATACCTTATATGCTATGTCTATGTCGCCTACTCGAACCTTCTTGGTTTGTATGTTATCTAATGAAAATGATGACGCATTCGACGGTATCATAGTTAAATTTTTTATTGTTGAATTTATATAAGCTAATAAGTTATTGACCATTGATACAAAAGCAAATACGACTAAAATCATTATTAATACAGATTACGGAATAGTAAAACGGCTTTTTCATTCTCAAGGCTGCATCAACGTTATTCCTTTTATGCCCAACTATTTACCAGAAGTTGGCATCCACTACATTTGCATATTATTAACTATTTCCAAGAATGTGAGGATTATTCTACTTAACTTCTCAGGATATTGATACATCAGTCCATGTCCGCCTCCATTAATTTGCACCAACCATGCCCCTGGGATTTTTTCTGCTAGTGGCAGAGAATATGGAGGAGGAACAATTACATCCTCTGTCCCAAGTATAACTAGTGTGGGCTTGTTTATGTTAGATACCCTGTCGCAACTTCCTTTCCAACTGTTGATAGCTTGACCCTCAACTTGAATACCAGCCAGGCTGGGGACCGGCACAAGAGGCATATAACTAAGATAATTAGGATGTTCTTTCTTCCACTTCTCTGGAAAGATCATGTCCGCAACTATTCTTGCTTGGGCAATAGGTGTCGATGCAAAGGGAGCAGGACGTGAGGGAACAGCAATCTTACCGCTACAAGCCGATGCATAAAGTATAAGATTATCCACTTTATTGGGATGCGAGAGTACAAGCTCTTGCGCGATGAATCCACCGAAGGATGCTCCAAGTACATCAACAGGTTCCTTGATTTTTAATGCATCTATTAAACCTGCAGTATCATTAGCAAATTGGTACATAGTCATATTTTTAACAGTCCCAACTGATGTCTGACCTTTCCCTCTACTATCGAAGATTATCACGGTATGGTTTACCGATAATTGTTTCAATAGCTGGGGATCCCACATATCCATGCTAGCTCCACTTCCAGCTATGAGTATCAACGGCTTACCTTTCCCGATTATTTTATAGGCTACATCGATATCCCCAACATGAACTTTTTTCAATGCGACGTTATTTATTAAAGGTGAATAGATTTCATTACTGCTATTATTTGTAGTAAAATCTGTTTGAGCGTATGCGCTTTTTGCTGCAACTAAATTAGTCAATGTTAACAATGAAATTAAAGCTATTATCAATACATACGAAATCACAATGTATCTGAAAGTAACGGGTTGAATTCCAGTCAATCTCATGAACCATTTTGATTTCAAGGTGGAATTGTAAACTCTGTAGATTCCTAGCTTTTAACTCTTATTATGACATATAGTGAAAGAATTGACGGATTAATACGAAGAACAATGATGTTACATGATTTTGTTATCTTGCAAATTGTTTTTCCAATCATCTGACTTTATGTTACGTCCCAGTAATTTTTCTAATTTCTTCTTTTGTAGGAAAATTGCCGCCAGCATTATTCAACTTTTAACCTACGTTACTAATTATAATTACTGAATTCAGGCTCGGTGGATGAGGGACAGAATTCACTCTATTTTGCAACTCGAAAAATGATATGTAGCGAGATTAATCAGGGATGTATGCAATGAAATAATGTCATTAGCCGTTCATTTGATTTACAGTCCTTTCAAGAATGAAAATACTTTTACCTCAATTCTCCTAGCTTTTGCATTTTCTAACACTTCTGTGGAAGGCTCACCGTAAATTGCTACCGAGTGATCTGAAGCAAATTTTTCAAAAAGTATCCGCAATGGTTCACGAAGATTGGATATATGTACTAGGAATACGTCAGAACTCTCATACGTCTCACGAATTTCACACTCAGTCTTATTAGTACTAATAAACCAATCATACTGCAACGTTCCTGGATCCTTCTCCTTTACTGTGGAAATACATTTGGTTGCCTGTTGCTTGAATTCGTCCAGCATACCTGGGTTGATTTTCATCTTGGCACTGACCTGAATTTTAGACATCGGTCTAATTAGTAAGGGACGTAACTATATAAGCTCTGTATTTTAGCCCTGAAATGGCATTATTTGTAATTAATATTTGGATTAAATTTTAAATCTTCTTTAGCCTTACTGCTTTTGATAACAATAATTCGGGTTCGGTGGAACTCATAATGATAGCGTTACGATTTTAGAACCCGTTTTGTACTTGCGGCTGGTCTTAAAAAAAGAGAATATGAACTATGCTCAATGATGCCCTGTCTTCTGCAGTTTACCACACCTGAATTTTATTCTTTGACATCAGATAACTTGAACGAACTAACTATACTTTTTACTTCTGGAAGGAACTTGTCAAAAGATTGTTCAGTAGGAGTATGGTAATAAATTTGGTAGACAACTCCGTCTTTTATTGCAAAATTCAGCCAATTCTTTCCAATTATATTCTTACTGTCGTTGACATGATTCCAAGAAGCACTCATTGAGTGTATACCACCTAGTTTGCTTTCGTTAAACTTCAAGGATTGATTATCAACGCAACAATACTCGGCATGGATAAAATCATTCAGATATTGTTTCAGAGTCTTATTCTCTTGGAACCTTTCAGTATAAACAGCCACACCAGAGGGTCCGCTAGTAGTTAAATTATTCAGGTCGAAGGCAACTCCCGTATTGTTTGTATTGTTTCCTATGATTTGATCCCAGTGCACGGGATAATCGAATTCAAATCCATGCACCTGATCTTTATATGTCAATAATAGGTTTGAGACGGGATCAGCATACACCTTTGAGAAAACATTATCCTTTAAATCGAGGTCAGGTATTCCTAATACACATAACGATGAATCTATGGCATCAGCATTGCATTTTTCATTAGATGCAAGTGCTTCATGTGAATCCATTATCGATTCTAATGCTACAATACCCAACGATACAAGGGCAACAGCAAAAGCATAGATCGCAAGAGTCTCATAGGTTAATCTCATAGGTTAATCTCATAACGAATACTGCTCAGAACAGCAACGGAAATTATAATCTTTGCTGCCATTCTCTATTTTTGGTTATCGAACCAGAATGAAAAGTATCTTGCCAAAGTGAAAAATTTTTTCTTCCAATTTGCCTTACTGCTAGTGCTTTTTTAACTAACGTGAAAGTTGTTTTTGTGCATCGTTTCTGTGCTTTTGGGCTGATTTAAGATATTGTTTTGCCCAGTGAATGAAGAAAATCTGCTCAAAATAGACATTAACGCTATTAGCGCTACTAGCCTTACTTTACATTCAAATATTGTGGTTTACTTGATATCCTAATGAGTTTAGATTCAGTGTTGGTTTCGAATGTTATGAAAACCGACGTCAAAACTGAAAACGAGAATCAGGATGTCATGGCTGCGTGCAAGGTCATGTATGATAATGATATAGGGTGTGTAGTTGTTATAAAAGAGCAAGGCAATGACAAAATACCTGTGGGAATAATTACGGAAAGAGATATCGTTCGTGCTTTAGGTAAACTGACAGTATTTTTATCGATGCCGCTAACTAAATTCATGAATAAACCAATAATTTCTATCAAATCTGATCATTCTATCAGTCAAGCAATGAAATTAATGGATTCCAAGAATGTAAGAAGGTTAATTGTTGTCGATGCCGATAACAAAATGGTGGGTATAATAACCGAAAAAGACATCTTTAGTCGAATTGCTAAGGATCCAAACATGATCACAGAGTTTATTGACAAAAATTATCAGAAAGGGCATAAAATTTACTCAAGATTTGCTGATCATTTGTTACAGCTACTTCCAAAATTGTAACCGTGTCTTCTGCTTTTTGCCAAACCTCAATTTTGGATTTAAAATAGGAATCCCTGAATCTTTGGGCATCACCACGTTGACGATGGTCCATACAATATTAAAAACGTGAATTAGAAACGCGAATTACAATAGATAATGGCCAAGGAAGACAGTTAAGCAAATTTCAAAACTGAGAACTTGGCAGAAGTATACGATTATTGATTATCTTTCCTCGCGACTATTTAGGTCGTTACTCCTTTGGTGATAACATCTTCAATCATCTGTATGACTACTAGAAAAATGCACTTCGTATTCAGAATATGAAGAAAACGTCAAACCGCATATTTGACAAATGATTTTTGACACTCCGCTTTCATTAGTGCTTACTGCAGGTCCTGATTCAGGATAATCAAAATCTTCAGCGACATCATCTGATTTATTAGAATCTGACATAACCTATTTCATATAAGATACTAGATGCTATTATAAATGGCGGTAAATCCCAACCAAAGAGATTAATTTTAGATCCATGTAATAGTATTACCCTTTATCGTTTATCTACCTTTTAAGACTAAAAAGGGGTTTTAGCAATTGATTCGTAGAGTACAATATGCTTTCTACCTACTTCTTTCCAGCTAAGGTTCTTACTAAATTCTGACACTGCATCTTTATATTTTTTATAATGTCCCTTGAGTTCTAGAAGCGCTCCTGAAAAATCGGAAGGATTCCTGTCAACTGATATACCTAATCCCATATCAGAAAACTCCTTGAAAAATTCTATTTTGCTTGATATGAATGGAAGGCCATGAGCAAACCCATCAAACATTACCCCCGAAGCAGAACTTACCTTGTATGGAAGGATAAGCGTATCTGCTGAATATAATAGCGATGACAGCTCTCGGTCATCGAGAAATCCTCTGCTGAGATCAATTACGCCGTCATTTTCAAACCTTTTTTTCATTTTTTCCTTGCTATAATGATTTTTTGAAGAATTTATGACAATTTTCCAGTCATTGGGAACTCTCATTTTTTTAATGATATCCCATCCCTTGGTAGCTGTCATAAATCCAACAGCAAGTGCAATGTTGACATCTTCAGGAAGTAAAAATTTTTTTCTCACTTCAGTCTTGTCTACAGGACAGGTGACACTCGGTTCCGATCCATGATATATTAGATAGCTTCCCGGTATTAGATTTTGAAGATATTTTGAAAAAACAATTCCTGCTCTATTAGGTCCTATTTTGGCTCTGTTTAGTGAATTGAATGAAGAGTAATTTAGAAGATGGGTCCAATAGTCATACATAGTTCGTAAAAATGTTCCCATCCTGCCGAACCTTCCACTACTTACAGGAACTATTAATCTCATCCACTGTTCAAAAGTATAGGCAGAATGGAATGTGGTAACTATGGGAATCGTGCAATCGTGATAAAAAGATTCAATATTTGTATTTGTCCTTCTGGGGTTTATTGGATCCAGATGTATGCCATATAGTCCTGGTTCATATTGGACATGAACCACGTTCGGTTTGAATTCTTCAACTGCCTTTATCAGAACATCTGAATTGTGACGGTTATACGGGGAGATGCCCGTATAGTCTCCACTCCCAGCTTCGTTACACACGACAGAAACCTTCAAACCTTCATTCCTTAAGGAACCGACCAACTTCTGAGAATAGTGTGCAACGCCACCCTTCATTGGCGGATATTCAGTTGAAACCATCAGAATTTTCATATAATCTCACACTAAAAATATGCAATTAATTTATGTATAGTAGTACATATTTTTTTTATGTTTAGGATCAAACCTGAAGGCTTATCACCACTCTTGTCCCACACGAGTTATCTACCATATATTCGCCTTGAAAAGTGCTACCTAATTACATAGGCACAAACTTGGCATTAACAAGACCAGCGAATTGATCAAGCTCAGTATTCGGATTTACCTGGTATGCGTTTTGTAAACAAAATTCATTCAAGTTGGTGGCAAGTGTATTGCAGTGCAATACACCAAACTCCAAGGGGATAAATATCATAAAGAAGATAATTCATCTGATGACTAATCCTAATGAGTACGAGAACCTAACTGGGAAGAATCAACTCGCATGGATGTTAATCTCTCTGGGTATAGTTGTCATACTATCTTTGCTCCTACCATTTCCAATTGGATTTCTTGCATCTATAGTTGTTCTCTTTTCCCTTAATATCATTAGAGCCGAGGTTATGTTAAGAAAAGCTGGAATGGGAGGAATAAGGGGTTATTACAAGTCATTTTTCTCCTTCGAATCTGGTCAGGGTCGGGGCTTGGGTAAGAGCTCCCTATACAAGCCTCTTACCTTCTCATGCATGAACTGCGGTCGTGAGCACAGAAAAGTTGCATGTCCTAATTGTGGGTCAAAAGCAGTAAGAGTGAGCTGAGTAACATGTACAAAGACCTCAAAATAAAAAAAATACTTGTCGCTCTTGACGGCTCAGAAAATTCAAAGAGAGCCGTAGATTATGCAATCAAATTGGGTCAAGAACTTTCCGCGGATGTCATGGCACTCCATGTTGTCCCCGCCGGCAAATATTTTCCCGAAGAAAATTCTGGAAACGCAACTAAACATGATTATGCCTATCTTGATAATATTTCCGAACAATCCGTTTCGGCCGGAGTTGACCTAGAAACACAGATAATAAAAGCGGAATCTTCTGTTATTGATGAAATAGCGGAATACGCGGATAAAGAAAATATAGATCTCATAGTGATTGGCATAAGGAGCGTTTCAGAATTCCGTTATATGCTTGGTAGCACTGCAACTGGAGTTGTCGTGAACGCTCCCTGTCCAGTGTTAGTTGTAAAATAATCAAGAGAAGTTAAATTAATACATATTAGTAATGTGGAATAATCTGCAAGATAAAATATGGTAAAATTTGTCGTAAGAAAAATGTAAAGGAGGAGGTTCTACAAAATATTCCATCTGTTAGGTTTCTTCAACAAAATCTAATTTATTTGAGTTATGCCGACTCCAAATTTATGTCAAGGATGGAGATTAATACTCTAAGTTTACAATATACACATAGTTTTAATAAATGGAAATTATTCTAATAAATATCAATGAAATTATCTGAAGACAAGAATCTAGATGCTCCTGTTACTAATGTAATGGACCATAATGTTGTTATCTTGGACGATTCTGCATCTATAAATGAAGTTGCGAGGACTATGGAAGAAAATGGTGTAACAAGCATATTAGTAAGAGATTCTGAAAGCGGGGCGGTAAGTGGTATTGTTACTGAACGGGATATAATATATCGGGCCGTGGCAAAGAGTCTGGGGATGTACAAGGCCAAAATAAAAAAAATTATGACCACTCCACTAATTACAGTCGATAAGCAGACATCATGTATTGAAGCTATAAAGATAATGCGAGAAAAGAGTTTGCGACGTCTTCCAGTATTAGAACAGGGGAAAATAATTGGCGTCGTTACATTAATGTCGCTTGCTGGAAATGTACCAGAAAGAAACATTGATCTTGTTGAGTTAGAGAAACCTCAAACGTCTGAAACTCCCATCTTAACCTGTCCATATTGTGAGTCTAAATTTAGTGACAAGTCCGAATTGTCGAAGCATATAGATAGGATACACTTGGGAAGCGGTTTATTAGAGGGTGACCTTAGAAAATGGAAGTAGCGTAACAGATGCTTTGATACTAAACTTAGCTTTACACAAGAGTAGCTAGAACATCACCTGTTTTTACAGTCTGGCCTATACGGACCATTAAATCTGATATTTTGGCTATTGTCGGAGAGTTAATCTGATTTTGCATCTTCATTGCATCAAGAACAAACAGAAGCTGACCCTTTTTTATGTCATCTCCAGACTTTACTAACACTTCTATTATCCTACCACTTATAGGCGCCTTAATTTGTTTCATGAAATCAGTAGGTTCAGAACGTTTAGAAACAACGTATGCCATTCCGTTTACAATCATCAATGATGGATCACCTTCTTCCATGTAGTCTAGATAAAATTTCTTGCCATCTATTGTAATTTCGTTTTCATAGAATATAGCAGATAAATGTTTCCCATTAACAAGAACGTTATGGCCCATTATGACTATGTTATATTCGTTACCATTAACATCGACTTTCATATATTATAAATCCCATCTTGAAATTGAAAAGTAATGATCAAAATTAGAATCACTAAATCTGCTCTTCATCCAAGCATTCTCATTAGAATTACCTTCAGTTACCACAAATTTTATTTTCCTTGGCAACTGGCATAGTATAGCAGACGCTACCTCTCCATCTATTACTGAATATGGTTTCAAATTGTCAACAAATGATGTGTCGTAGCTACCTTCTATGAAGCTTGTATCATTTAATGCTGACAAGTGAAATGGAATTGTTGTCGGAATACCTGAAATCCTAAACACAGAAAGAGACTGCTTCATTTTTTCAATCGCATCAAATCTGGTGTCAGCAAAGCATATCAGCTTGGCTATAAGCGAGTCGTAATATGGTGGTATCGTGCTACCCGCTGAGAGTGCTGTGTCTATTCTTACATCCTTTGTATCAAGGGGAGGAGTGAATGACCTGATCGTGCCAGCAAAAGGAATAAAGCTCAAAGGATGTTCTGCGTTAATGCGACACTCTATTGCATGTCCTCTTGGTTTCACGTCTTCTTGTTTTATTGTTAGACCAGCTCCCGTGGCTATGTTGAGCTGTTGCTCCACTAGGTCAACACCCGTGACCTCTTCAGTTACCGGATGCTCAACCTGAATCCTAGAATTAACTTCCATAAAGTAAAAATGCTCATTTTTAAAAAGAAATTCCACTGTTCCCGCGCTATCATATTTCATTTCTTTTACTATGGCTATGGCGGTATCTGTAATTCTTTTTCTCATTTCATCTGTGAGAGCCGGTGAAGGTGTTTCTTCAATCAGCTTCTGGTGACGCCTCTGAACAGAACATTCCCTCTCGCCCAGTTGGATTATAGTTGAATTATCCCCAAGAATTTGCACTTCAATATGTCTCGGATGTTCGAGATATTTTTCTACAAATAATCTATCTGAACCAAAGCTAATCATTGATTCATTTCTAGAAGTATCAATGACTTTACTTATGTCATCAGGTGACTTTGCAATCCGCAGTCCTCTTCCTCCTCCACCCCTAGCAGCTTTCAATATAACTGGGTAGCCGATATCACGTGCTACTTTCAGGGCCTCTTCTTCCTTTGATACTTCTATTCCCTCCAATACCGGAGCAACTTTAGACGCAACATCTTTTGCTCTCAATTTATCTCCAGAAACTTTCAATACTTCCGGAGACGGTCCGACGAAAATGAGGCCCTCCTTTGCACAAAGCTCAGAGAACTGCAGATTTTCTGCAAGAAACCCATAGCCTGGGTGTACCATACTACAACCGAGTTTCTTGGCAGCATTTACTATCTTATCCATTCTCAGATAGCTATCTGTTGCTGTAAATCCTCCAATATTCAGAGCATCGTTTAGGGATTTTACATAAACGGAGTTTTTATCCGCTTCAGAATACACGCCACAAGGAATTATGTCAAGTTTAATACAGCTCTTGACTATCCTTGTTGCGATCTCTCCTCGGTTAGCGATGAGTAACTTCATCAAGCAGCATATATCTAGCTGAAGTCTTAAAACATATAGTTTCCTAGTTTCGTAAGAGTTAACGTTTGACTAAATGCCTCTAATACTTGTCCGATACATCCGATAGATTCGAAATATTGCGTCTATCTTAAATGAAAATCTTAAATCGACATTCTAGCTAGATAATGTAGATAACCGACAATAATTATTTACAAATCAAAATCACCAATATTCGATATAAAAGAATTTAACATTGAACCTCTTCATTCTCAATACTGTCCAACTACGGGATGTGTCATTCATTCTTGTTTACTGTATACTGATTCCGAAATTGAAAAGAAGATAATGATTGTTGTTATGAACCCGGAGTATTGCAGTGTCCTGAATGTGGTACTCAACAATGAACACGAAGCACCAACGGATGAAAAAATGAAGATTAAAAATGAGAACTTATATCACAAAGAACAAGACAAGTTAAAGAATTCCTAGATAAAGAACAAATTTCTCATGATGATTTGTAAAGTGCTGTTCGTCTTAGTTTGAAGGGTTATCAAATAGAATAATTCATACTTGCAGTGCATTACCTTGCAAACCGAATACTTTTAGTTCTAAATTACCCATTAATATACAAGGAAAAATGTCGCAAGAAGAAATACTAAACAAATCCGATATATGCGTTTGGTGCTGGCACACTAAAGGATTCCATTTTACTGACAAGGACGGCTATGAATTTTGTAAAAAGTGTAAGTGTCATACTTTTGTTGGACATACAACTGAAATCTTTGAGTGCTAATCTGCCAAAATAGTGATGGAGTCAAACGTGCAATGCACTTCAGTGTAGACTCAGTCCTTATACGATCTTATCGGTAAAGGTATATGAAACGAATGACGCATATGGATGACAACAGATCTTCGATAATCTACGTCGTGACTGTTTTAATGTTTTATACAAGCGGTGTTTGTTTTACGATCGTTTATCAGGAAATTCTAGACAAGTGATATCAGCTACTCTCAATAATGGCGTTGGAGTGTTACTATAATATAGTATATTATTAAGGAAGTCTCAATATTGATATCTCGACCTTGATTTGTCCTTCAACTTCAGAAATAGTATAATGACATCCTGTAAAAATTCATTTTTAGTTACAATGTTGCTTAGTATTAGTTAAGAGCAAAATTCAAATTATAATGTTTTTGTTTCTATATTGAATAAATAGGTTATGATGGCTTTATTTGATATAAAAAACGCAAAACAAATATCAGTTCATTATGAAAACTGACTCTTATAAAACCTTATTTTCATTCTCATTCTGTGAGATTTAAAGTAAGTTTATTATTAGTTCGAAAAGTGCATCTTAAGACATGTATAATAAACCAATTTATGCAGTCCTAATGGGACTTGCAACAGTATCGTTACTCTTAGTAACGAATGTAGTTGGCTCGTATGCACAAACAACATATACAAATCAAACAGTTGGCTCAAACACATCTAGCTCAACAGCCAATACTACCGGGACTAACGCAACATCGTTACCATCAAATCCAGTAGTGAAAAATCTTGATGAAGGGATTAAGGCAATAAAGGCTGACGATAAATCTGCAGGAAAAAAAGCACTTCTCCACGCAGAATCAGCACTTGAAGGTAAATCTGATTCGGTAGATGCCGAGAAGCACGTAGAAGCGGCAATTCAAGCACTTAAAGAAGGTGATACAAACGGTGCAATTTCACATGCAGAACAAGCCAAGGAGAAGTTACTATAATTTTCTTTTTTGATATTAGAGTGATCCTAGATTGGTAAACAACAAAACTATTCCTTATTCCCTAACAGCTATTCTTGTTTCTATAGGAATCGTATACTGTCTTGTAGCTTCTGATGAATATCAGGGAGCTAAAGAGTCATCTTCTTTTGGAATAGATGGGGAAACTAGCGAACAACTATTTGAAACAACGTTCTTTTCAGCAATAGCTCTTGTTAATTTTGGTCTAGCTGCATGGGTTTTTACGTCAAAAAGAAGCGTCTTGCCATACATTTCTTCTGGGGTAGTGTCAGCAGCGCTTATAGTGACATATATTGCATCGAGAACTGTGGGTGTTCCTATTGTTGGAGTAGAATATTATGTAGGCAAATTGGATATCATCTCGAAGGTGCTACAAATCTCGGCGATAGCCTTGTCTACTGTTGCAATTTATAAATTCAGGAACCTCAAAATAGTAAAAGGATTAGTTAGATGAAAAAAGGATTGGTCCCATTGCTACTGATGGGATTAATATTCGTCGTTACACCAACCGCGGTTGTTTTAACCTACGCGATGCCATACTCAGACATCGGTAGTACGGAAAAGGGCTCAAGCTATGGAAGTATCGCAAGCATTCAGCAAATGAAAGAAGTCAACTCTCCATCGTGGATTTTGTCTGGCGAATGGGCAACCAATCTAATAAACAAGACAAAGACAGATTTCAATCATACCAACCCAGCAAAATTCGATGCAACATTCACCATGATTATGCTAAGCGGTTTGGCTAGACACCAGCACCAAATTTCGAATTTTTCTCTCACTGACCTGCATACTGAAAACGATACAAAGACGTACAGTGGCCTTGCAACTATTACAATGAAGAAAGGTCCATTAACCAACGTTCCTATTGAGATAAAGATCATTAACAATAACGTGATCTCAGTTTGGTTAGAACCAATTAAAGTCGAAAATCATTTCGGTGATTCACCTATCTACGGAACTGTTTTTACTAGTAAGGATCTGGAAGGCAAAGCATCTATTGGTGCAACAAAGTAAAACATAAGAATGGGCCTCTACTTGCCGTATTCCGGATGAAGTCAGTGCAAATCGGTGACTTTTACTTCTTCTCTAATTGACATTTTGATTTATGTATTTTTAAACTATCCTCGAAGTTCAGTAACCAAAATAGCAAAGATATTTGTAATGGTAAAGATTTAGCTATTTAGATAAAAATGGACGTCTATTTCGGTATCGTAATAATCCATGTTTTGGTCGGATTCCTAGTAGTATATTTTGCAGCTAAAGCTTATAAGAAAACAAAGTATATGCCAATGCTTTTCCTTACACTTGGCTTCTTTCTAATTGTTATAGGTGATACTCTTTTGGGTGATCTTCTTGGTATTAGTGATAAAAATATCCAGAATATGATCGAGGAAATAACTGAAATTTCCGGATTTGTACTTGTGATTATTGCTGTGATTAAAAGTTGAACAATGGTCCTACTGAAAAGGATAGTCCTACTGAAAAGGATATTCTTTTTATTCTAACAGATGAATCTTCACTGCAAATAATAAAGTTGCTCGATAAAAAACAGTTGAGTGCCCAAATGATTTCATCAACTCTGAATATACCACTCTCTTCTACGTATAGAAAAATAAAAAAGCTGGAGCAACTAAAAATAATAAAAGTAGCAAAAGTAGTAAGGACTCTAGATGGACTGGACCAGTCTTTTTACACTTTATGGATGAAAGAAATAAAGATTTCATACAGGGATCATAAATTTTCAATTAATATTCGATTGTTATCCTCAGACGAGAAAATCGTCAGACTGTGGCAGAAATTTAAAAGTTAGCTATTTTAGCAGTAACAACAACCTAATTATTACTAACAAAACAAGATATTGGACAGTCGGCACGTGCGGTTATGCGTTTTAAAACAGGATTTTAATTCAATAAAAATGATAAATTAATAACTTGCTTGGTTATTTCTATACCATGAACGAGAGGATACCAATAGATAAGGCTACCCTCAGCGACCTCATGAGCAGGCCCATAATAGTTAGAATTGTAACCATTCTTGATATAACAAGCCTTTCAATACTTGAGCTATTTGAATATGGATTAACTATCAACGATATTAACTTCTCAATGGCAAATGGAGTGATAGCTTATGATAAAGCAGGAAAGCGCGTGATTAATGAAGAAACTGCACTTGGAATTCCCCTGAGTGGCGATTACTATTACAACTTCCTAAGTAGCAAAATAAAGTTGACAGAGCTTGGGTTATACATCTTAGATACTATAAAGAGTAATCAAACAGAACTCAAGTCATCTGTTCCCGATGAGCAAATATCTTCTGATGCAGATCCACGTCATCCTTCAACAATTTCTTGACATGGATGAAACCTGGGCATTGTGTTCGGAGCAATAGGAATTGGATTTCTTGAAGATTTATCCGGTTTGAATATTACAATTCAATTAGCTGGATTTCTTGCAGTCGCTTCGGGAATTTTCGTCCTAGGGGTTATGAAGGAAACCAAGGATAAAGATTTCCAAATAGTCTTCTTTAAGCAGAATTAGAGTCAAGGTAACAATCATTATTTTAGGACAGCACTACATCATAAGTTCATTGTAATGCAATGCATTCGAACTACTTATTTTATATAAAGTGGAAAAGAGATCATGGATCTTAAGAAACAGCAAATAGTACAAGATTCGCCAGAGTTCTCTATTGAGCCTTATGAAAGTTTGAATGAAAGGCAAGAAACTATATCAGGAGAATGTTTTCCTGATCATTCCATTGTAATGTGCGATAGGTGCTATTGGTGTTGCACTTGTTTCAATAGTCGCGGGCTGTTGACAAATTGTCCAATGTGCTTCCAGGATACGTCGAAAATTCCGTTAACAATTGAAGAGAACTGTATAATTTCCTACGATAAAATCCACGGATTTACCATGAAGTTTCACCGCAGATTGCCTTTAAGGTGACCCATCATAATTTTTGACTACTTTCAACTCTGAAAATCATATTTGTATAATGCCTTAATAGTAACAAAGGTCGGAATTTTGGTACATATTTGTATTGGATTCGATTCGATTCCAACAAATAATAAGATTGCAATCTTAAACACAAAGAGATTTCTGAATCATTTTTGACATGATTTCCGGGCCCGGAAGGATATGATTGAATATTTTATTCGAACCTAGTTATTCTGTGCAATAATTATAATTTAGTCTTTCTGTAAAATATTCTCTTTGTAATTTCTGCAGCAAATATGTATGTGAGCACAATTAACAAAATTGCGATCAAATTTGTTATGGGAAGTGGCACAAGTTCAAATATTTGACCCAAGGGAGTGTAGGGTAGTAATATAGTCAAACCAGCAATAGCGAGGATTGCTAATAACAAATATTTTCGCGGTCTGCTCTTAAATAACGGTCTTTTAGTTCTTATCACCAGTACTATTAATGAAGCTGAAATAATGGATTCAGTAAACCAAGTTGTCCTGAACACTTCTGTATTGGCATTTAGTAAAAATATAAGAACTCCAAAGGTCGCATAGTCAAATACCGTGCTTAAAAGTCCAAAAACTAGCATGAATTTGGTAATAAATTTTAGATCCCATCGCCTGGGCTTTTCCACCATCTCCGGATCTACGTTATCAGTGGATATCGTCATTTCTGGAACATCTGTTAAAAGATTCATAAACAGAATCTGCTTTGGAAGCAAGGGAAGGAATGATAAGAACAGAGAGGCACCGGCCATACTGAACATGTTACCAAAATTGGCGCTTGTCGCCATGAACACATATTTCAGCGTGTTTGCAAAGGTCCTTCGTCCTTCCTGAACTCCCTTTACCAGGACATCCAAGTTCTTCTCAAGAAGAACAAAATCGGCCGTTTCTTTTAATACTTCGCTAGCTGTGTCGACTGAGATACCTGCATCAGAGACGTGTAGTGCTGACGCATCATTAATGCCATCTCCCATGTATCCCACTACATTTGCGGTTCTTCGTCTCAATGCCAAAATAATCTGTTCTTTCTGATTTGGCGCTATTTCAGCAAAAATATCAATATCGGTAGCGAGTTTTACCAATGCTTCACTGCTAATATGATTGAGGTCAGCTCCAGTAAGAATGCGGGACGTAGACAGGCCAACACTCTGTCCAACGAAGGCAGCAACATGCTTATTGTCGCCAGTTATGAGTTTTAAAGAGACCCCAAGCTTCTTAAGCTCGTTTATGGATTCTGTAACATCCGCTTTCACAGGATCAAAAAGCACAAGGAATCCAGCAAAAGTCATATTAACTTCATCATTTTTGCTAATGGAGTTGCAAGAGTCGGGCATTAATTTGTAGGATATACCCAGAACACGGAAACCTTTCTTACCAAGCTCTTCATATTTATCCTGGATTTGAATTCCCACGTTTGACATATCTAATATCTCTCCTGATGCTGCTTCTGAATTAGAACAAATAGAAACCACATTCTGTAATGCACCTTTCGTTACTATAATACGGGAGTTATTGCCGTTATTTCCGGAAACAAAGATACTTAATCTCTTACGGATAAAGTCATAGGGAACTTCGCCTAACTTTGTGTAGGACGACGTATCAAATTGACGAAAGTCTCTAATAGCTTTATCTATAGGGTTTACAAATCCTGTTTCATAGAATGCATTAAGGTAAGCATATAGGAGCACCTGTTCGCTATGATTTCCCTGAGCGTCCATTGCTGAATGTATTTTCACTTCTCCATCTGTCAGGGTTCCAGTCTTATCTGAGCACAGGATATTCATACTACCGAGATTTTCTATAGATGCAAGACGTTTCACAATAACCTTGTGCGTTGCCATACGCTTGGCTCCATGAGCAAGGCTTACACTTATTATTGCAGGGAGAAGTTGTGGGGTTATTCCTATCGCTAATGCCAATGAGAAAAGAAATGAATCCAGCACCGGTCGATGAAAATAGATGTTGATTACGAATGTAGAAATAACTAACATCAACGTAATTTCCAAAAGGAAGTAACCAAATCGTCTTACTCCATGTTCAAATTCCGTTTCAGGGGCTCTTTGTTTGAGACTCTCTGAGATATTTCCTAATTCCGTATAGGCTCCAGTTCTTGTTACTATTGCCTTAGCTGCTCCACTCACAATAAACGTTCCCTTAAAAAGACAATTTTCGCGATCTCTTAACGGTGTTTCTTTTGACAAAATATGGATAGATTTTTCTGATGGATAGCTTTCACCAGTTAGTGTTGCTTCGTTTACAAAGAGATTATTGCATTCCAAAATCAGGCAGTCTGCAGGCACACTGTCCCCTGATTTAAGGAAAACTATGTCACCTGGAATCACAACCTCCGAAACTACTTCCTGTAATATGCCATCTCGAATAACTTTACATTTTGGTTCCACAATTGCTAATAATTTGTTAACGGCATCGTTGGCGCGCTTTTCCTGCCAGAAACCTAGAATTCCACTTATAACTACTATTATTATAATAATTATGGCGTCTTCTTTTTCGCCAAGAAAAAATGATAATACAGCAGTAAAGATGAAAATGATAATGATTGGAGTCTTAAATTGAGAAATTAAAAGTGAAAGAGAATCCCTTTTCTTATTGCTTTTCACTAGATTTTTACCATATGAAATTAATCCTTCTTTTGCTTGGGAATTTGACAAGCCTTTTGCTTGGTTTGAGTTCAATCGTCGAACAAGCTCTGTTCCAGGAATACTCCAATATTCTATTTCTTGAAGAATATTTCTCATAATATCACGCACAGGATACTATTAATTTTCGGATCATTCTAGAACTTTAAGTTACGTTCTGTTCTATCAACATATCTACCACAATCATATTGGCGTACTTTTGAAAGAGCATAGTTAGTTAGATATCACTATTCTTTGAAAGATGTATGAGACATTACGGATCTCGTCAAGAACATTTTTTTATTAAAAGGCTATATATTGTTGTTTGTACTCGACATTGATTGATTATTAGAAGAATACTTGTAGCAGTGGATGGTTCCGATGATTCCATAAATGCTAGCAATTATGCTATTGACATGGCTAAAGAGCTCGAGGCAAGTTTAACCGTGCTATTCGTCGTTTCTCCTGCAAATTATATAGATTTTGGATACGCGAACATCGGCACAATGAACGAATTTGAGTCGACAAAAAAGAAGCTGGCGCAGAACGAAGTGGACAAGGTAAATAAAAAGGCGATGGAAAAGGGGGTTACCGTCAACACGGATGTTCTTATTAATTACAAATCAGTCGTAATGGAGATTGTAGAATATGCTGAGAAACATAAAGTGGATTTGATTATTACGGGGAGCAGAGGAATGACTGGGTTTAGAAAGATGCTACTTGGTAGTGTTGCCAGTGGTGTGGTAACATATGCGCATTGTCCAGTATTGGTAGTAAAATGAGCAAAAATTGGAAAAAATAACGAGTAATCTCTGTCCAGATTGGATCTTTATTTTATCAATTGTTTCACTCTTTTATTTGGTCTATTTATCTCCAGCACATCAAACTATTCTAGGCGAAAATCTTAAACAGACTATCCCACGCGTGCTCAAATTGAACGTTACCAGACCGTTGTTGGCGGATGATAAACTTAAGGTAGAATTAGTTGCTCGTGACCTAGCCTTCCCAACAAGTATTACCTTTTTGGGTAAAAATGATATTTTGTTGCTTGAAAAAAATACAGGAAACGTATATCGGATTATTCATGGCAATGTTACGGGTCCGTTAATCCATATCGATGTGGCATTTAAAGATGAACGTGGACTATTGGGAGTTGCAACATCAATTAAAGAGAGTAAGAATGCGACAAATAATATTTCAGTTTTCCTTTACTATACACAGTGCTCAAAAATAAAAGATCAACCAAAGAGTAATCGATATTGTGGAAATTACTTATATAAATACGAACTGGATCCTAAAAGTAATACACTCATAAATCCAAATCTACTCCTAAATGTCTCGGCCTTGCCAGGAGCCAGCCATAATGGTGGTGTGTTGCAAATGGATAAGGAAAAAAACCTATATGTTGCAATTGGCGATTTGCTGGAAACAAATTATAACCTAACTGGTAGTTTTGATACTAAGGCACAGAATTTTTTAAATGGTACCTTACCTGATGGACGTGCAGGAATTCTCAGATTAACGCAAGATGGCAAACCCGTCAGTAATGGAATCCTTGGTAATACATATCCACTTAACCTGTACTATGCTTACGGAATAAAAAATAGTTTTGGAATGGACTTTGATCCACTTACAGGGAATCTTTGGGATACAGAGAATGGACCTCAATTCGGGGACGAAATTAATCTTGTCAAGCCGGGCTTCAATAGTGGTTGGGAAAAAGTACAAGGTATCTGGAAATTAAACAGTACAAGACACAAAAATGGAATATTTAGTGAATCGGATAAGAATGTCAAGTTAGTTAATTTTGATGGTAAGGGTAAGTATAGTAGGCCAGAATTCGTGTGGGATAATACTGTAGCTCCTACTGCCTTGGTATTTTTGGCATCAGATAAACTTGGACAAGAGTATCGCAATGATATTTTTGTGGGATCAGTAAAAGAGGGAACCATTTACCATTTCGATCTGAATAAGGATAGAAAATCTTTATCCTTAGAAGGTGATCTGGCCGATTTAAAGGTGGATAAGAAAGATAACGCTAGTAAACTAATATTTGGTAAAAATTTTGGAATTATAACTGATCTAAAAGTTGGTCCAGATGGGTACCTGTATGTAGTCTCTGGGTTACGTGGTACGGATGAAGGGGCCGTATACAGAATAGTTCCCAAATCTCTCAAATGAGTGTAAAGAGTAACATTCATGATGATATCGATTTCTAATGGCTAAGCAGTTGTGCTTTTAATATATATATTCAGTATTTCCTTAAGAATTTTCTCCAGAGCATTGCACACTCCCACTATCTGCTAGACATGCTTTTTGTGTAGCGTAGCAGAACTGTATACAGTCATTGTAGCGGTATTGAACTATCGCTTTGGCAGGAGTTGGAAGCAATACTTTCGATATACTCAGATGTTTGTGAATCATTATTGATACAATTTTTACGCCCAGAGTTTATCATTACTATTTCTTATTCAAGACTAAGTATCGATCCTTTTCAAAGTAGGTGGATTCGCCTTAGGGGTGTCCAAGGGTTGGTAGGAGGTGGAATGGGGCTTAGTGGCAGGTCAGAATAAAGATAAATATATCAAACATACTTCGAAAAAGATTAAATCAATGTAAGACAAAAAAAACAATACAATAATTGCAACAAGATGAGCAGAAAGAGATTTGTTTTAAGCAACGAATTTCTCTGCAAGGCTACATATTTTCTAGAATTAGAAAGATCTTTTCATTTAGCAAAATGTACCCAATACCTGCATTTGCGATTATTGGATTGATATTGGGATTAGTTGTTCACTATATTTTCAATAGTCAAGAGATGGGACACTGGATTTGGTACATTACTTTGGTCATAGGTGGTATACCCATAGTATTTGAAACAATAAAAGGAATACGTCATGGTCGCTTTGCATCCGATATTGTAGCGACACTTGCAATAATCACTGCCATTTTAACTAATGAAGCATTCCCAGGAGTAATAATAATTATAATGCAATCTGGAGGAAAAGCATTAGAAGATTATGCGTTCAGAAAAGCCACAACTTCACTTGATGAGTTGATGAGTAGATCTCCTAAAATAGCACATAGGAAAATTAACGATAGAGAAATAGAAGACGTTGACGTAGAGAGAATACTAGTAGGAGATCATCTGGTTGTTCGCACAGGTGATCTTGTTCCTGTTGATGGTACAATAGTTTCAGGCAATGCCAATATTGATGAATCATCTCTTACTGGAGAACCTTTATCTAAAATTAAACAGATAGGAGAAGAGGCATTTAGTGGCACCATTAACACAGGTAACATTTTTGAAATAAGAGCGATAAGAATTAGTGAAGAAAGTCAATATTCAAAGATAGTAAAACTAGTTAAAAAAGCAAGAGAGGAAAAGGCACCGATACAAAGACTAGCTGATAAATATGCAATATGGTTTACACCTATAACACTAGCTATGTGCGGGCTTGGTTGGTTTTTGACTCAAAACCCGCAAACAATATTATCTGTACTAGTTGTGGCAACTCCCTGTCCTCTCATATTTGCAACACCTGTAGCTATAATAGGTGGAATAGACAAGGCGGCAAAACAAAGTGTAATAGTAAAGAGCGGAGCTGCAATTGAACAAATAAGCAGAGCAGATGCAGTAGTATTTGATAAAACAGGTACTATGACATATGGAATGCCACTCGTCGAAGAGATAATACTATTAGATAATTTCAAAAATAATAGGGACGGTAAAAACTTAGAATATACAAAAGATGATATTTTATTTAAAGCTGCAAGCCTCGAACAGATGTCTTCTCATCCATCTGCTCAATCTATAACAAAAGCCGGAAAGGAAAAATTCAGTAATCTTCCTTTACCTACAAGCTTCCATGAAGAGTCCGGATTAGGAGTCGAGGGATATGTCAATGGAGAACACATATTCGTTGGCTCATCCAGTTATATTGAATCTCAATCAAATTCAAATCCAAATTACGGTACCATAAATAGAAATGATAAAATATTAAAAACGGTCAGAGAGTTCCAAAAATTAGGAAAGATGGTGGTACTTGTAAATATCAACGGAACAAATGCAGCTATAATAAGGTTTAGTGATAAAGTTAGAGACGGTGTTGTTAGTATGATTCAAAATTTAAAGAAAGAAGGAATAAAAGAAACAATTATGCTTACTGGAGATAGTCTGGATAATGCAAAATCTATAGCAAATCAAACCGGCGTAGATAATTATAGGTATAATCTTCTCCCAGAAGATAAAGTAAATGAGGTAAAGAAGTTAAGGGAAAAATTTAAAGATATTATAATGATCGGAGATGGAATCAATGATGCTCCTGCTCTAACAACGGCTAGTGTAGGTATTGCAATGGGAGCTAAAGGCACTGCAATTTCTGCTGAAGCAGCAGATGTTGTTTTGTTGGTAGATGATATAACAAGAGTTTCTAATGTTATACATATCGGTAAAAACACAATTAGAATAGCAAAACAAAGCATCTTTTTCGGAGTAGGAATTAGTTTTCTTCTAATGATTTTTGCGAGCTTTGGTTTAATTCCTCCTTCAATAGGTGCTCTGTTTCAGGAAGCGTTGGATATAGGAGTAATATTGAATGCTCTAAGGGCAAAGTGACAAACTTCCTTGATGTGAATTTATGAATACGATTGTGCGATGAAATAGACTTGCTTTTTCAAAGCGTTTGCACATATTTTAGTATTTTCATATATTTTGTTACTACAAATAAAATCTATTAAAACGAGTCATATACTGATAACGATCATTCCTGATTTTATTATGATAGTGATAGTCTATCACATAAAATTAAGAACGATGGTGTAGGCAACTAAATGTGCTAACTATTAGACAGTCGTACTATAATCCTTAAACTCTATGATATTTTATTATCATGTAAGTACGGGAGAATGAAATATTGTACTTCACGGTACAACTAATTCTGCAGATACTGGTAAGTGATATGATAGAAGTGTCGCTATATGCTGTAGGTTCCGTATTTTCCACAATTTTGACCGTGTTATCGATTTCTGCGTATCGAAAGAGTGGTCTTAAAAAACTGAAGTACGCTATTGTTGCATTTGCATTGTTTTCAGGATTTCTGATATATGAAATATTAGAATCATTGCTTTCGTTAGATAATGAATTCACCGATATAATTATTCCTTCTTCGGCACTAGTAATTCTGATATTTCTCTTTTTAACAGTAATTAAGAGAACTTAGTAAAGCATCACGGGGGAAGAACATTCATTTAAAAGTTAACTATTATTTCGTATCAATCTATTGACTTGATCCGTTAGTGATAGGTGCAAAAACTTGAACTCTTTGATTACCTCTATCTACCACAAAAACGTTACCATCAGAATCTATAGAAACATGTTCAGGTTTTGAAAATTGGCCATCGCCTTTTTCTAAAGGACCTGGTCCATCAGAATCAGTGCATCCTTCACCCGTTGCCATTTTGCATGGAGTGCCAATTTTGCCTAGAAACTTTCCATTAGTATCAAAAATTTGTACTCTCGGATTTGAGGCTCCATCCACAATATAGACTCTATCCTTTGAATCTACCGCTATGTGCTCTTGCGGGATTGAGGATTGTCCATCACCTGTTCCAATTGATCCCCATTTTTTCAAGAATTTTCCATTACTATCAAATACCTGAACTCCAGGTTCATTTAATTGACCAACATAAACATTTCCTTTGGAATCAACGTCTACTGCATGTGGATGAATAAATTTTCCATCTCCCGTTCCCTTAGTTCCCCATTTATCAATTAAGGTGAAATTATTATCAAATTTCATTATTCTGTTATTACCTGTATCGGCAACAAAAATACCAAAAGGTGAAAGTACAATATCTTCTGGTCTATCAAATTGGTTGTCACCATGTCCTCTTCCGTTACCTACTTTACCGATAAACGTACCATTTGTATCGAATATCTGTATCCGATGATTCTCTCTGTCTACGACATATATTTTATCTTGTGAATCAATGCCAATACTGTAGGGGATGCTAAATTGTCCATTTCCTGATCCTTTAGAACCCCACATCTTTAGGAATGTCCCATTATGTGTAAATTTCTGTACGTTGTTGTTTTCTCTTTCGCTAACATAGACGTTTCCTTTTGAATCAAAAGCAACATCATGCGGCCTCGTAAAATGACTTGGACCTGATCCACTACTACCCCACTTTTCAACAAATCTATATTTGAGTTGGGCATCTTGTCCATAGGCCTTCTTAAGTGATTCCGAACCGATGATGACATGAGGGTTCACGTTAATTAATGATAATGTCAGGCCAACTAGAACAATAATCAATACCCCTTTCTTTTGCATTTTTGATATCTATATTGAATCATCATTAGTTAAGTTATTTGATACATATGACTAAGTGTGTAAACTAATTAAAAAAGAGCATTGTTTGATTAATCTACTTGTGGGTCAGGATTAATAGCAAAATTAACCAGGCACCATTTATCAACTGTTGATGGATACGAAAATAGAAGAGGTTCTTTTTTACCATTTAGATATTTGTATCACATTGTTTATGTGGTCCGTGCTACTTACCATAGATATGTTATCCTTCAACTATATGCTAGTATTTCCTTTAATCTTGCTCATCGCTCTTCTATCGATATTTCAGGTTAGAGGTAATTTTGTTGACTTTGTGAAAGCTGAATCAGCAAATCATACGAATTTTGGCTCTAATCTAAGTTCTGAATCTGGTCAAACTCAGCAAGCTACAAACGCAACTGACAGAATACAACACGTGATAATCATAGTTATGGAAAATAAGGGATATACACAAGTAATTGGTTCAGGAAGTGCTCCATATCAGAACCAACTTGCTAAAAATTATGCTTCTGCTTCAAAATATTATGGAGTTTATCCTGACTCGTTACCGAACTATATCTCGATTATATCTGGGTATCCTTACCTTACCGTTGATAAAGACCCAAGCACAATGTCACCATTGAAGGAACAGACCATTGTAAATCTTCTGCAATCTAAGAATCTCACATGGAAGGGATATTTCGAAGACATGCCTCAGTTTTGTCATCTCAAAGACACAGGAGGATCTGGATATATTGCCCACCATAATCCCTTCGTATACTTCGATATTAGAAATAGTAATAGTTGTAAGAATACGGTAGGACTAGACCAATTTTACAAAGACCTTTCTAATCAAACAGTTCCAAACTACTCGTTTATAGTGCCAAATAATATACACAATACTCATGACTCCACAGTAACACAAGGAGATGATTGGTTGTCGAAATTTGTGCCTAAAATAATCAACTCTCCCACATTCAATAATACTGCATTATTCATAGTCTATGATGAGGGCAAAAAACATGACGCATCAGGATTTGGGAGTGGGAAGTATGCAGTAACTGGAGGGCGGTTGCCTTTACTATTAGTGTCTCCATTTGTTAACAAGGGATTTGTCTCCCCTCTTGAGTATACTCACTACAACCTTCTAACTACGGTTGAAAAGATGCTGAATATAGGAAATTTAGGAAAAGGGGATGCCTCTGCAAAACCTATGACAGATCTGTTTAGGACTCTGCCCTAGTTTTTTACCAATGTATTTCTGGGTTAATAACATCCATAAGAATGTTCGAAAGTAAACTTACTTCAATGTGGTAGCGTATTAAAATGAGTAATTATTGGTGGTGGGAAGACTGGTTATGATGGTATTATGATAAACCAACCCTCCCACCTTTCAAAATGAGGTAATTGATAACAATGACTAGTAATACTATAAGGACTTTGGTTGCAGTGTATTTCACTGCATGACTCTAACCGTTTAATTATTAAATTGTAATCTTAGCATATCAAAATTTCATAAAATAGGATTGTAAATCTATACTGCTACTATGAGTTGGTTCATTTAGTCTATAGTCAACCAATCAGAAGTCAAAAAATTAACGCCCATAAGATTAACCACGAGCCATCATTGAATAATTGTGACCTCCAACTCCCATTCCTTGATGCAACATCATCAGTGCCTCAAATCCAGATAGTTCACGTGAAAGCAGAATTTTATTGTCTACAGGATCAATTATTAATTTGTGTACTTTACCATTGGAATCCACTATTACCACCACGTAGACTAGATATCCGTTTTCGTCGCTAACGTGAGCAGCC
>Ga0310900_10000016_pt1 | contig 34837 bp, 45 predicted proteins | sample C24D1metaG_FD_203879 | JGI IMG/M metagenome (GOLD analysis project Ga0310900, IMG submission 203879) | Lab incubated soil microbial communities from West Virginia University Organic Research Farm, Morgantown, WV, United States - C24D1 | ecosystem: Environmental > Terrestrial > Soil >...
CGTCGAGTATGCCGGGCCGGGATACAACTGGCACGTTTCCATCAAGGAGCCGAATTGAAGCCTTCCACCAAAAAGCTCTACGACGCCGTCGCTGAGCTGGACGAACCCCGCTTGAAGAAATTCCTCAAGAAGATCGAGAGGGGGTATTACCACGAGTACGATTCGGACCTGGACTTTCCGATGTTCACCCTGGCGCTGGACTGCGCGGCCTACGGTCTGGAAAGCCTCATCCGACGGGTCGTCGATGGGGAATTCGACGCCAGCCGCGAGGAAGGCCTCATGTGGAGGAATTCCCTCGACGGCATGGAGGCATTCCACGACGACAAGGCGATCGAGGAAGTCAAGGCGATGGCAATGGCGGTTCACGCCGCCGAGGGAGTTCCCTGGAACGAGGAGCACTGGCAGAAATTCATCAGCGAGGGGAGGATTGGTGGGCATCAGGCATAGGAAGCGCAGCGCTGACCGGACCATTTACGGCACATGCACCGCGTGTCGGAAAAAGGTCGCGGTGATGCAATCGACCGGAAAATTGCGGTCGCACGAATCGGGCGCGGGATGTCACCGGAGGGAAACGTCAATTCCCGCCGAGATGATTCCTGCAATCCTGCTCATCGCTAGCCTGTAAGGGGCCCACTGTGGGGCAAATGCTGTCAACTGCCGTAAGAGCGGCAATCGCGTGCTATTGCCCCAATGTGGGTACCGCACGCGCCGGATGGGTCGTGGTTGACGGTAACCCGAGGAATCCTGTATGCTCTCAGTGCAGGAAACCATCTCCCATGACGGTGTTCCGCAATTGCATGTGGTGCGGGGACCAATTCGTTCTCCTCAGGGAAAACCCCAATTGGAGGCCGCGATACACAACACGCTCCAACGGGCAAACCGTTGAGAACGAATTCGCCTGCACCACATGCGAACCCGATGACTGATCGGTAATTGGTGGCCCTGTCACCGATCGTCAATCACTAGTAAGCTGCAATGCCTGGTGGCCCTGGCTGCGCAGCTCGGAAAGGACATTCGTGTCCGGTAAGGTGTCTGATGGATTCTCGCCTCGAAAGCGATCCAGCATCAACGCAAACTGGCGTCAGCAATTCGGAGGGAACATCAAGCTGTCAAAGGGCTTGGTTGTTCGGGTATCACCCAGCGGCGAAGCTGACACCGAAAAGTTTTGGTGTCGCAAGGACAAGGGGTCTGGTAGGGCATAAGGTCCTCGAAATCTTCTATCTGGCAATTAAGGACGGCGTTCCGTATGACGACGCCGTCAGCATTGCCATGGAACATTTCGACGCCGAGCGTCAGGCCGCATTCATGAATGTGGACACCGACAAGCTCGAAATGCTCAACTACCTGAAGAAACTCCTGGTGATGTACTTCGAGCACTACCGCTCGGACATCGAGAACTGGGAAATCCTCAGCGTGGAGGCATTCCACCTGCTGGAATGGCCGGAGGAGAAGCGAATCTACCTCCCCATGCGGCTGGACGTGGTGATCTACCAGAAGTCCGGAAAATTCGCTGGTGAGATTTCGCCGGTGGACCACAAGTTCACCAACGACTTCTGGAACCAGTGGAAAATCCGGCTCAACTCGCAATTGCCCCTCCAGGTGCTGGCATTGCGATCGTCCCGATTTAGGGGCAAGGAAAAGCCGGTCGTAAGGCGTGCAATCGTCAATCAGATTCGCACGCGCACCCTGAGCGATCCCTACCCCGCCGAGGTATTTCGGCGAGAGTACGTGCCGCTCCAGAAGGAATCCATCGGGAAAATCTTCGAGAACCACAAGAAGAAAGCCCTTCGGATGGCGCGTTGGAAGGGAATGCCCTTCAGCGAAGTTCACGCGGAGACGGAATCCGAATGGGGTTCTCCGAATTGCCAGTTCTGCGACTTCAAGTCGCTCTGTGCAATTGACCTCGAAGGTGGAGATCTCTCTACCACCATCGCCGCCGAATACGAGCGAAACACGTACGGGTACCCGCCACTCAAGGAGCTTCGGAATGAGCACTGAAAACCGTGAGACTGGATTCATCGGCCGCCCGACGGCCCCGCCGGAAGTCCTGCTCGACTTCGGGAAGAAGATGTTCCTCGTCGAATTCCTCGGCGTCGATGTCACCATGGTGACGGTGAATGCCAATTCCGACGAGGAGGCAATCTCCAAGGCCCTCGGCCAGCTCCAGAACTGCGCCGGTCAGGTTCCGGCATTCGAGTCGGCACAGGTCACGGAACTCCTGATGCTGGAAGGCGGGTCGAATGGCTGAGCCGGTCGCCGATGGGATTCTGAATTTCATCAACCAGAATCGCATCCGGAACGGGGCTCTGCCCGCACGGAAAATCCTCATCTTCGGTGCGCCGAAGCTGGGGAAAACCGTCCTCGCCGCACGGCTGGGAAAGCACAATTGGTTCGTTACGGATGAGGACGGTTACACGTCCCTCGAAAACGACTCAATGCGAAAGCTGTGCGGGCATTGGGATGGCACACTTTTCGAGAAGTGGGCCGACGTGCGAATCATCCTCCAAGCCGCCGAGGCTGGGCAATTGATTTGCCAGTGCGGCGAGCCGGTGGACAATGTCATCCTCGACACGGTGTCGGGAATGATCAATCACACCGTGCAGCAAATCATCATGTCGGGGACCACGCCGAAAACCGGTAAGGTCTCCCCCGAAGCTGCCGGACTCCCCGATTACCTCGTTTCGAGGGAAAGGCTGATTCCGGTCATGAGTCAGATTGCATCGATGCGTAATGTGTCGGTCACTCTGACTATGCATGCGCGGGAAGCGGGCAAGGTAAAGACCCAGGTCGTACCTGACGCCCACAATTCCGCGTACGAGGTCATCAACAAGTACGTCTCGGTTCAGGCGCATTTGACGATGAACGAGGAAGGGGAGCGAATGCTGCAAGTCGCCCCCACGGGGAATGGAGTTGTGGCGGGTTCCCGCTACGACTTCCCGAAGACATTCGTCACCGACGACGAATTCGTGGCTCACATCGAAAACTGGAAGGGTGTCATCTGATGGGTATTCTCGACGCTGCCGGAGTTGACGTCAACGACGTCCCGGAGGACCCGTTCGGATTCGGCAAGGACTACTGGCCGGTCGAAATCGTGGACGTCAAGCCCGCCGACATTTCCAAGTCGGGAAAGCAGTACGGCACCATGATCAAGTGGCGCTGCCTCGACGCGCGATTCGCGTACATGGAATCCCTCGGGTACGGGCAGTGGACGCAGCTCCCGGCTCCCCCGGCCGAGGCGAATCACCTCGGGTGGGACAAGGATTCGGCGGAGGGGAAGAAGGTAATCTTCAACTTCATCGCCCTCCTCAAGGCATTCGGAATTCCCGCCGACCAGTGGGGGAAGTTCGACACGCCGCACTTCAAGGGGCAGAAGTGCCTGGCGAAGATCTTCGTCAAGCAGAGCGACGAGGGATTCTGGGAATTCCGCGTCGTCGCTCACAAGGAAATGCCCAAGGAGGGCTCGGCGTCGGGCCTGGAGGAATTCACCAAGGGCCTCTCGACCCCGGCCGCTCAGACTGGTGCCCTTTCCGCGATGGAGCGGGCAATGCAGGAGGAGGCCGAAAGGGCCAAGGCCAAGGCTCTTCAGGCCGAGGTTGACGAGGTCTAATTCCTCGTCCGGGAGGGGTGCAATTCCGCACCCCTCCCATCCAGCAGCATCCAAAACCCGAAAGAGGAAAAGCAATGACCGAGATCCAGATCAACTTCCAGACCCGCACCAACTACACCCCGGGTGAGCTGGAATCCCTCCTCGGAGCATTCGAGGACTTCGTCGCGGAATTCGGCGACGATGACGCCATCAGCAATTCCTTCGAGGTGAAGGAAGTCTCCGAGGAGGGCGAGAAGAAGTACACCATGCAGGAATTCCGTGAGCTGGTGCGCTCCGGCGGCAAGGATGTACGGATTCAGCTCTTCCTCGGCGATGAGGGTGAGAGCATCACCATCGACGTCGCGAATGAGGCCGAAGAGGACATCGACGCCTAAATTCCATGAGTGAAGTTGGTCGCCGCGTCACGGGGCGCGGCGGCCTTCTTCGTTTCTGGAATCTCGAAAGGAGCGATTGTGGGAATTCTCGACGGTTACACTTTTGGACCAGCGGATGAGGATGATGAGGTTGACGAGGAAGTCGCCCAAGTTAGTCCCGCTATCGCTGAGGACGAAAGTTCCCTGTCACTCAGTTTGCCTCACAGGCGAATTTACAACATCGAGGAGATTCTGGAATCGGATGAAAGGATCGAATTCGCAATCGAGGGATTGCTTCCGACGAATGGCCTGATGTACGTCGGCGCCCGATCGGGTACCGGTAAAAGCATCTTGGCAATTCAGATGGCTGTCGATCTGGTTTTGGGTCGGGATACAATGACCCTCAAGCATGGGAAGAATCTCCCCCAGCAGCGGCTGATCTATTTCAGCCTTGAGATGGGCAAGCTGGAATTCAAGGAGCGCTTCGAGGCGATGTACCCCAATCGCACCGAGGAGGAGAAAAAGCTCCTCAGGGAGAATCTCCTGGTGTATTGCGACCCGGAGCCTTTCAGGCTTTGGACGAGCGATCACGCGGCGGACATGGTCCGCCTGGCAAGTCGCGCTCAGATCACGGGTCAAATCATTGACACGGCATCCGTCAGTTTCGGATCGACTCTAACAAACCAGGAGGAAGTTAACAAGACGATTGAGAACATGTACGTCCTTAGGAATCGAATTGGTTTTTACCAGATCATTCCATGCCACACGCGAAAGCTTCCGGCTGGCGTTGTAGCGAATCTGGAGGATGTGACCGTTGACGAAATCTTCGGCCACTCAGGCGTAGCCCAATCCGCCAGTTCGGTTCTGCTGATGCACACCGATAAGAAGAAGGATTCCACAAAGAACCTGAAGGATGGAGAAAAGGTGGTGTGGCTGATGAATCCCAAAGCCCGTTTCGCTCCCGAATTCGCGCCCTTCAAGACGGTTCTGCGCACGAATCCCCTTCAATTCAGGAGGGATGCAATTGAGCTTCCTCCGCTCACTCAGGAAAAGAGGAAGGAGCTCAAGGAAAACCGAGCAGCAAACCCCAGGCCCATCCTCGATGGGATCGACTTTGGATCAGTGGTTGGAGATGATGACATCTGATGTCGCCACAAATCTCGCAGAAGGAATGGGAGGATGACGAGCAGGTCGTTTACCTGACCTACAAGGAAATGGCTGCTCTCATTCTGACCATGGGTGAGGTGAAGGAAGGCTACGAGGGAAAGTCCGAAATGCTGGACATCCTCAGTGGTGTCGAAGCAAAGTTCTGGGTGGAATTGAAGCCCGTGCTGTACGACGAGGACATCAAGAAGCTCGGAGGAAAGGTGGATGGGGAATGATCTTCGCAATCGACCCCGGTGATGTGCGAATCGGCTTCGCGGCATTCACCTACGATGCTGAGCGTCGAAAGGCCGATCTCCGCATCAAGCAGATTGTCGATCTGCCGACGCTGTACCAGATGTTCACCCTGGCGGAGGGAATGCTCCAGGGCGACCAGAGGCACACGTTCATCGTGGAGAATTTCCGCACGGACACGCAGGTTCGCGGCGTGACATTCCAGTGGAATGAAATGCTGACGAGCCAGTGCATCGGGGCGGTCAAGTACGCCGCGTACCGGCTGAACGATTCCCCGGTCATCATGCAGGAGCCGCGAATTCTCGCCATGGGTCGCAAGTGGTGCGATTTCCCGGTCCCCAAGAATCCCAACGGGCACATCAAGGACGACACGTCCGCCTACATTCACGGCGCCCACTGGATGATCAGCAAGGGAATGATCGACAACGTGGACGACATCCTCAAGTTCGGACAGGAGAGCATGTAATGCCGGAGCAGACCGAAAATCCGGTCATCGTGTCGATGACGCCCGAGGCATTCGAGACCCTCGGCGAGGGATTCTGCGGGAGTGACCTCGTCCTGAAATTCCTCAAGGCAATTCAGCTGCGGATGGTTCCTCCGCAGCTGGTCGTCGATCAGGAAATCCCCGACGACGCGCCGACGGAAATCAAGAATGCCCTCGGCAAGGGTGAGGGTAAAAGCTGGCGAATCGCCGTCGGTCACAGGGGGCACGCTACATTCCTCCAGTGGTACGAATCCCCTGAAGGGAATTTCGTCATCGTCTGGAACATGCAACACCCAGTCGAGGTAGTCACCGAAGAGTGACCTGAAAGCAAGAGGCCCCTAGCCATTCCCGGCTAGGGGCCTTTTTGCGTTTCAGCTATGTCCGTACAGCGGTTGATAACTACCACATTCCTCTTTGTAATTCCGCATCTCGTACCTTTCTCCGGTACAGAAGCGCTTCTTGCGCTCATTCTCTGTGGTCCCACCCCAGATTCCCACCATGTCGTGCAACACGGCGAATTCGAGGCAGAGATACCGAACGGGACACGTATCGCAGAAATCCCGATAGGAGATTTTCGCGTACGCAGGATCCACCTCTTCGAGGGAAAGAATCTCGTCGGGGTAGAACACGAATGACGGTACGTCGCGGCAGGCTGCTCGATTCTGCCACGTGAACTGCGAATCGTCGATTCCCATGTCAACCATTGTCAACCACGCGGAGGTGGTTGACAAGGCGCCACGCCCGAGTAATCCGTTCGGCGGTACAGATTAGCCCTAAAGGAGCAATTCCGGGGATGAGAGAAAATGGTTCAGAATACCATCCCCGAAACCGCTGCGCAAGTGGCCTGAATTAGCCAGCCCGGTTGATTACCGACATGACGTAATCGTACATGCTGGGGTATTGACCGTGCGGTGTCTTGGAATACATGTTCCTGTATCCCTTGTCACCACCGTACCAAGTCGCTGCCGCACCGGCCATTCCGCGTGACTTGAGGTATTGCCCGAGCTTGTACTGCGCGATCTGCTCCTGCAATTGGGGTGAGTTCATGAATTGCTGGGTCGTGATATCCCTACCCAGGGCCTCGTAATCCCAACCCCTACCGGTGCCCTGAATGTTGCTGGGCATGATTTGGTATTTACCCATGGCGCCGGAATGCCGATTTACGGCCGCGTAGTTGTTACCTGACTCCTGGCCACCGATGGCGCGCATGAGCCGCCCAAGGTCCCCAGGGACGGCCGGGAAGGCACCTGTACCGCCGGTAACGGTCGTGGTGGGACCCATGCCCGCAGGCAGCCCCTCGAAGCCTCTCAGGGCCGTAGGCGCCTTCGGCTTGGGCAGTTTCATGGGCTCGTTGTATTGCCCACGATTCCCAATCGCAGAAATCTCGTTCAGGAAATTGTTCAAGGGTTCCGAGGGCTTGAAGGAGACTGCCACAATCCCCCCTAGTAGGGTCGAATTGCCATGAGCGGCGGGCCATTGCTGTGACTGAGATTTGAGGTGATGATGCCAAGTTTGGTGTTAGCAGCGTGGACGACTTTCCCGTTGCCGCTGTAGATTGCGACATGGCCAGGTCCGCGACTTTCGGGACGGTAGAACACCAAATCGCCAGGACGCAGAGCGTTAAGGCTAACCTGCTTGCCATTCTTTGCCTGCTCATACGTTGTCCTTGGTACCGAAATGCCCAATTGCCTGTAGACCTGCTGCACCAGTGCGGAGCAGTCCACCCCAGTGTTCAAGGAATTGCCACCCCACACGTAAGGGGTCTTATTCGCCAATGCCTTCATTGCCAGGCTGACGGCTTTGGCTCCAGGGTTATTGGCGGACGCCCCGGGAATGTCGGTGCCATTCCCGGAGATTGTGCCTGTGAAGCTGAATTGCCCTAGGTCCTGTGCTGTTTTCGCTGCCTGCCACGCGGTCTTGGCCTCCTCTGTCTGGAGTGCCAATTTACCGCGCTGACCAGTGGCTTTTACCTGACGCTGAAAAGGTTGCTGAAAGCTAGTCAGCTCTTTCTTGACTTGGCCGAATTCGTCCATTGGAATATTGAACGCGGACTTTCCAGCAATGTCGGTTGCTACGCGATTCGTCTGCGCCTGGCGATTGGCCTGGAAAATGTCAGCACCCGCAGCTTTGCGCTCGCCGATGCGATTTCCCATGGTTTCACCGGGGGTGGGCTGGCCCTGCTGCACAATGAACGGCTTGTAATTAAAGCCAGGGCCAGCCTTGTCCGCCTTGGGTTTGTTAATTCCCAGGCGACTCATGAAATCGTTGAATTGCGTTGGCATGGCTACTCCCTAGCGGCCTTTGCCTTTTGCGTGAGGTAATCCCTCAGATCGAATTGGGCGCTCTTCTGGTAGATTCCCGTCTGTGTAGCCTTGGCGCCGGTCAGCATGTTGATGAGGTTCATGAGCTTCTGCTCGTCGCTTTCGGCAACACTCTTACTGGTTCCGTAATACCCGCTCACGCGGCCAGCGTGGCTAATTCCGGGAATCTGCCTGGCAAGGTAATCCGCTTCATTCTCGATTGGAACTTGCTTGCCAAGTGTAGCACCCTGCGCCAATTCGGTCGGCACCTTCACCAGGGGATTCAGCATGTCCAATGCCGTGCCGCCAGGCTTTCCGAGCATTGTCATGATGTCGAGAACAGGCGTCGAGGGATTGACCACTCGGTAACTTCCAGGTTCACCGGAAATTGGGCCGATGCCGCGTTCGCGAATCCAGTCAGGGAACATTTGGTCTTCGGGGAACATTCCGCCAGTACCGCCACCTTCGCCGGGAACGTCATTCGCCGTAGCGATCAATTCCATTAGGCGAGGATATGCCATGACCTTCGGACCTGCGACCATTGCAGCTTCGACAGCCAGGGGAATTGCCTTCCGGGTCCAGCTGTAGAAGGGGAAAATCCGCTTCATTACCTGGCGCTCGAATTTGGTGAGAGCCAGGCCATCGGGATGCCATTTCCTCACAGCCGCAGCAGAACTTTCCGCCGCCTTTTCGAAGCTTCCACCATGCTTCAAAAGTCCATCGATGTATTGCGCAAGACGCGGGACATGGTCGCGTACCTCAGAAACCTGGTGAACGAATTCCTGACCCTTGCCGCCGAGGGGACGGAACTTGTCAAGAATTCCGCTGGTCTCGGTGGCGACTTCCTCAAGTACGCGAGCGCTGGGTAGAATTCCCTCGCGCATAGCTGAAGCGTAAATCATATCTGCCGTCAGGGGCGTACCGTTACGCATTTTACCAATAACGCTATTGCCAGCCGCGTGCACTTCCAACCCGGCGGCTTGCAGGGTGTCGGTACCAATCACCCCACGAGCAATAGCCTGCTTCAGTGCGTCGGGTCCAGCAACGCCCTTCTGGAATGACCCAATGTCCCCATACCTCCCCTTCTGGGAAAGCATCACACGAGACGCCTGGGTGTAGCGATGGGGATTGTTCACCCCAGCCATCCAGTTGAATGTCGTGTCACCGATGACATTCGTCCAGTGGTGGGAGGGAATGTAGATTGTCAGCGCTGCCTTGATTTTGGAAATGACATGGTCGATGTGCTGCAATACCTTCGGTGAAGGCGTATTGATCTCGTTGAGGATTTTGATGAATTGCTGTCCCTGCTGAGCCGCTTCTTTGTTGAAGTAGAATCCCTGAAGTCGAGGGTGGTCAATTCCGTACCTGACATCCCCAAACTTCTTGGGCGAGCCGAATCGTGCAGCGATCTCATCCATCATTGTCTTCTGGCGAACTGTGTGCTCCACGGCCTGCTGAACCTTGTGCAGGAATTCGTAGGGCTTTTTGACATCCCAGACTTCCCAGGATCGAAGCCAATCCGCGCCCTTCGAGAAATCGCGCTTATTCCCCAGGGCGTCCTTAACCTTCTTCTTGTTGATGAACTGGTATTCCCCGAGGCCGAAGCGTCGGAGACTTTCGTTCAGTTCATCCATAGCAATTCGACTACGCCCGACCACCGTGCTATCGGCAACAGCATTCGCGCGCAATCCGGTGCCACCAAAGAGGTTTTCCATAGTTTTGGCAATGTGGGCTTGCAGCTCGGAAACGCGTCCAGCAGTAAGTCCGTCCGCCTGTGCAGCCCGAAACGCCTCGTGCCATAGGCCAGCATCCTTAGGACTGAATTCCCTACCGATCTGGTTGAGATATTTCGCCCGCCGAGCTGCGGTGCTCAATGCACTGGACTGCTCCCGAAGAAAAATCGGGTACATGTCCTTTACCCCGTACGCGGCATTGAACAGTGCACCAAATCCCTCGCGGACCCGGGCTCCTGCTCCTGCAATTCCGCCGAGGACAGCAGGGGGCGGAAGCTGGGCAGCGGTATATGCAGCCTTGGTGACATGAGTGAGGAATTGCTTGTCCGGGGGATTCTTGGCAATTCCCCGCGTAGCCCCAGCAAGCCAGCCATTCGTCTTCAGGCTATTCGCACTGTAGACACCGCTGAGACCTGCGGGATTCTGAATTACCCTACGCAGGTAATCCTCTGTCACCTTGGCCGCGACAGGACCTGCGCCAGCAGCGGTGGCGGTTTCCGTGCCTTCCTTGACGGAGGCGCGCAATTCATCCTGCATGCGACCAGCGGATTGCACCTTCGACATTACATCGAAAGCAGATTTCTTACCAGCGCTAATTCCAGCCTGAACTGCCGGAGCGGATGCAGTCGCTTCGGAAGCCTTGAGCAATTCAATTGCCTGAACCTGCTCGCGACTCAATGTCGCTAGAGCCTTGGGTTCACCTTCCAGGATGCGAGTTACCAACTGAGGATTGTCGGCAAGCGCCTTCGGGCCAATTGCCAATGCGACCTGACTGAGTCGCAGGCCCTCAACGGAATTCGCAATCTTCTTCCCGCTGTACGGGACAACTCCCCTTGAGAGAAAGTAATCCTCGACATGCTGGAGAATTTTCGTCGCGACGTCGTACCGGTACTTCGGCGGAATCTTGGTCAGTGAGGTATTGATCTGGTTCCACATTCGCACCTGCTGGGGGCCAGACCAGCGGGCATTCTGTCCACGCGCAATTGCCGCTGTCAGCAATTCACCAGTTCCAGGGGCTTTCGCCACGCCAATGATCTGGTTCTGGAACTTGTGAATTACGTCATTGGCGACCTTTGCCTGGGCAGGGCGAAGCTTAGCTTTCGCCGGAGCGATGATGATGTCCGCAGGATTCGTGGTATTGATGATTCGCTCAGCAGCTTCCACCTTGGGGGCTGCGTTACGAGTAACATCCTGCGTGAGGCGCGGAGCAATGATCGAGGCGACCTTGGCGGGGTCGTGCCTAATTCCCTTGGCCTTGGACATTTTGTGCAGCATGTCGAGAGCGCGGGAAGTGTTCGTGAAGTCCACTCCCCCATGTCGCTGCAATACCTCAGCTGCCTTGTAAATCCACCCAGGCTGCCCGGTACCGGCAATTCGTGCAATCTCGGTGACCATCTTCTTCTGGGTGATTTTGTCAATTGCCAGCTCGGTCTTTGACGTCCCAGGCTTTTTGACAGCTGTCAGGAGATTCTTGAATTCCTGAGCCTTGGGAATTACTCCACCGGCAATTTCGGGCTGGAGCGCCGATGGCTTGGCGGCCGCCGAAGGGATTGCTTCGGGAATTGCCCCCTCAGGAATCGCCGAAGTCTCAATCCCAACAGGCGGAGGAGTGAACTTCTGACCACTCTTGAATGTCTCACCGGCACCCGTTTTGAGGCCAGCAGGAATTCCTTCGGCAAGCCGGGAAGTTCGGGCTGCTTCCAGACCTTCGGTTGCGGCTTTCGCTCCAGTGACGGCACTTTTACCACCAAAGCTGACGAGGTTCAGGGGATCGGAGAGAATGTCCTCGCCCAGGCCGAGAAGCTTCATTCGCTTCAGGAATTCCTTCTGGCCTTCCGGACCTTCAATGTCGGGATAGAAGAAATCCTGGAGCATGGGGGAGAAGTCGAGTTCAGACTTCTCCTTCCTGATGTTGGCTTTAGCCTCTTCCCAATTCTCAGGCTTCGCCGCTTCCTTTGTGGACATCTTCGAGGCCAGGCGGACATTCACATCACCGATGCGGGTTTTGTCCTCGGGGTTCATCTGCCATTCGTCGTCAATGTCCACGCCGGGCAGGACGTCCAGCATTGAGCTGGCACCGCGAAGACCGGCTTTCAGTCCACGGTACATTCCCGTGAACGATCCACCGTACATTTTCGCAGCGTCTTCCAGGATGGAGTCATTGCTCTCCTTCTGGTGACCGGCAATTGACTCGTCAAGCGAATTGGCAAGACCATAGAGGGGCGTTGAGAGCAAGTCGAAAAGCCCACTGATGAAAGTGGGCTTATGCTTTGCCGCTTCCTTCTTCTCCGCTTCCTGCATGAGCTTGAATTCGGCGAGCATGGCATTTGACGGCTGCTCCCAACCGGCATTTGCATTGATCATTGCCGCTACATTGCGAATGCTCTCGCGCTCGGGAGAGCCTGCGGCAGCTACAAAGCTCAAATCAAGCGGTCGGAACTTTCGCATCGGTTACCTCAGCTTACCCATGTACGCCAAAAGTGCGTTGATGGCATTGTTGATGTCGCCGCTCTGGTATCGACCAGGCTCCTGCTGATTCGCCTTTTCCATCTGCGAACGGAGAAGGTCCATCATCATTTCCTGCCCGACATCGGAGTACGTCGGCGCCTTTCCGAGTGCGGGATCCCCAGGTGAGAGCTCGAACTTTCCTCGAACCACGTCGGGATTCGCCAGAACAGCATTCAGCTGCTCCATGATTCCCGACGCCTTAATGGGCGAACTTTGGTACTGCTGACCGAGGAAATTCTGCGCCCCGCTCAATCCCGTGGTGCCCTTGAAGAGCATGTCCTGGGGACTTCCAGAAGCCTGCTGCGCAGCCTTTGCCGCATCAAGCTGGAATCGACTCATGTTGAGCAGATTCTCGAATTGCTGCTGCTCTTCCTTTGCCGCGCGATCTGCGGACTGGGTCTGCATTTGCTGAAGCAGGGAACTCAGGGCACTCCCCCGCTGCGCCTGCAATCCACCCATCTGCTGATTCGCCTGATCGAGGTATTCCTCAAGCATGCGACCAATGTCCTGAGCGGTATTCTCGCCAGCAACCCGAGTGGTATCACCCAAATTCCGCTGGTAATTCTGCGCAGCCATTTGCTGCTGATTCATCGCATTGAGCGCCTGCTGCTGGTCCGTTTCCATTTGTCCCTGGAAATAGGACTGGTCCTCCATGGACCTCTGGGAAGCATCAGGAGCGGCGGCCTGAATTCCAAGCTGACGAAGTAGGGCATTCTGCTGCTGCTGCTGACCCTGATACTGCTGCTGCAATTGCTGCTGAGCGCTGTCATATCGCCGGTTGGTTTCAGCATCTTCCGCCGCGAATTGCTGCGTCATCTGGGGAATCTGGTTGAGAAAATCCTTGCTCAGGGCGCCGTACATTTCCCGAGCTTCACCGGCGCCGCGATTAGCCCTTTCGGTTTTCTGACCCATCTGCGATTTCAGCATAGCAATCATCGGGTCAAACTGCGCACCGACCTGCTGCTCCGCCATTGCCCGGAGCTGCTCAATTGGGGTCGGCGTGACATTAATGGATTGATACTGGGAATTGAAGTCCTGCATCAGTCGATCGATGGGATTCACAGGGGCCGGGGCGGGGCTCGCCTTCTGGGCGGCAGCCTTCTGGGCATTCGCCTGACGCTCAATTGTCTCGGCAATGCTCGTGCCGAGGCCGCCGAGGAAGTCGAAGACGCTACCAATTCCACCGCCAGCGACCTTGTCGGCAGCGGCCTTGGCGGCTTTCTGCTTAGCCTCAACCGTCTTGGTGTGATAGGTGGTTGCACCCGGAGGGACCGGCCCTCCCATCGTTTTCCTGGCCATCAGATCCCCAATTTCTGGGCACGTCGTCGAATTGCATCCTGCTTTGCAGCATTCTGCTCAAGTTCAAGCTGGCGCATGAAATTGGTCTTCTGCGCCTGCAAATCACCGATCACATCACTCTTACCAGTCGTCAAAGCCTTTAGCCGCTGGTTGAAGTCAGTGTTGTAATCACCAAGTGACTTAGCAAAAACACCAGACCGAAGAATCCCACGGCCAGCAAAATCTTCTTGCTGGTTGGCACGATCCCTTTCGCCCTGGAGATCCAGATTTCGCTGGCTTTCTGCGTAGTCACGATTGGTAATTCCAGTCTGCCGCGTATTCTGAGCTTCATATTCAGCCTTGGAGCGATTGAATTCCGCAAGCTGCTGCTGATATGTGGTATCACCCGCAAGCCACTTATCCAGCTCGGAAACCTGAGGCTTCGCCGGGGCTTTTGCCGGGGCCTTGACCGTGGGCTTTTTCGCCGTAGGGATGTTCAGCGTCCTACCGGCAATGATTCGGTTGGGGTTTCCGATCTTGTTGGCTTTGGCGAGAGCGCTTACCGATGTGCCGTACCTCTTGGCAATTCCGCCTAGCGTGTCGCCGTACTTGATTTTGTATGCCATCAGAACACTCCAGGAAAGCTGCTTCCGGCGACATTGGCATTTGACGGATTGCCGGACATCTGGCCCTTCATGCGTCGCATGATTGCGTCTTTGCGCGCTTTACCTTCATTGTCACGCCTAGCATACCCCTGCATGCCAGTTCCCGAAACGGGGCCCATGTTGGGGAAATTCCGGCCACCACCGTAATACTTGTTCCCTGCTGCGTAGGAATTGAACCCACGCATGCCGGGGGGAGGATTGGGGACCGGCTTATTTCCGAAGAGATCGACGATGCTTGCGGGCATTAGTTCACCGCCAGAGGTGTGAGCTGCTTTCCACCGATGAATGCTGTGACGCTGTAGATTCTCGCCGGACCGTCAGACGTATTTCCCAGCGTCAGCATGTCCACCTTGAATTGCACCAGTCGGAATCGCAGACTCTTTGGGAATCTGATGTACCTGCGGGACAATCCTGCACCGACCGGTTGGGTCTGTGAGGTGGATGGAATTACGAACAGTGGATACGACCAGGTATTCAGCTCACTCCACTGGTAAGCGTGTAGCTGAGTCCAGGTTACGCTGTAAGCGATACTGAACGGGAAGATCGTTCCCGTGATTGTTCGCCCAGTGATTGTATCCACACCCCAATGCATGAGGCGCTTGAATCGGTGGGACAGTCCAATGTCGTATGTCTTTGTGGTCAACGAACATTTGATGTCCACCGGAGTGACTGGCGGTGTGAGATTCCCGTTCTCGGTGAATGTCGCTTCGTACAGGTCATCCATGATGAACATCTTGAAATACCGACGCCAGTTACCGAGGGTGCCATTTCCCGCGTTGTCGGTATTCTTCAGGAGGCTCGACGTGGCGACATAGCGATCGTGGCCGAGCTTCATATCGGTCTGGGTATTCGTCTTGTCGAGTTCGACAATCGGGCCGAGGCCCTGAATGTTGATGTCCTCGGAAACCCATCGCGTCCATGCGCGCAGGCGCAGGTGATACACGTACAGGCGATTGAAGAATCTGACGACAATTCGGTCACCACAAAGTCGCAGCCAGGTCTTGAATTGCCATGCCTGACCTTCGACAGTTCCCGGTGTGGTGTCATCGTATTCGAAGGGAATCTTGACACTCACTCGGGTGAAGTCGTAATTCACCATTTCGAAGACTTTGTTGTATTGCAGCAGGAAGATTGAATTTTCGTAGGCTGCAACGCACCGGGGACCGACAACACCGACGTCTGTATTCACTACCTGCAATACCGCCTGAGCGACATTGCTGTCGTAAGACAGGACGTATGTGGCGCCATCCTTGAATACCATCAGGTTGTCTTGGTAGACAGCCAAATCCTGCGCAGCATCACCATCGCCGGGATTGATGTCGAAGAAATTCGATCCAGGCCATGACGTGAAATCTGCCAGAGCGGAAAAGAAGAGACGGGACGGCGTCGGGGAAGTCCGTCGTCCCGTAATCCACATCCGCTCCTTGTAGACCGTCGAGGAATAGCCCCGAGGCATGTTCGCGATCGGGGTATTCACTGCTGTGACGAGATTGTGTCGCTGACCCGTACCGAGGGACAATCCCGCCGACAGGGCGGGGGTAATGAACACGTCGTCATTGTACCTGACGGCTGTGCTGTAATCCCCTGCGGCAATCAGGTTCAGAGTTCCAGCGCTTCCACCGTCGAGGTAATAGACGTACACCCCATCCACGCCAGTGTGATTCGTCTGAATGATGATGAAGCGAATTGCATTGTACGTACCGGTCAAAAGGATTGTCTGGTACGAAACCGGGGGTACGCTGCCTGCTGCCGTGGTATTGAATGTCCCATCCAGCAAGCGCCAGGGGGGACGGGATTTCAGCGAACCGTCGAGGTCAATGTCGAAATTGGTGCAGTCCACCATTTCGTCATCAGCAATTGCGGAAATGTCCGAATACTGGTTGATGCCACCGGCATACGGACCAATCTTCAATTCGCGTACCGCAGTACCGGTGTTCATCGGCATTAGAAGTAACCACCCCAGTAGCCGTAGTTTCCGTAATTCTCATCCTCGGGAAGAGTGGTAATTCGCGGGTAGTATTCCTGCGAGGTCCACTTGTTGCGGTCCTGCAATTTCATCATCGTCTCGTCGAATTTGCCCTTGTTGTACGAGGCTTTCTGCAAATCCTCATCCAGCTCGTACGCCTGCGTGAGGCAGTAATCCACGACCGCGTTGTGGTACTGGATGGGGACCGTCAGATTGTCGCCGAGACTTGTTACCACCGTAGGCTGACGGACATAGTAGATTTTCAGCCCGTTGGTAACGCTCTCATTCGGCTTGGGGAATACCGTGATCTTATTGTTCCACACCATGAAGATTTCGGGAATTCCAGGGCCGTACGGACCAATGCCAGGGGCTGCGTCGAATCCGTCAATGTACTCGTTGAATTCGGCGAACGACATGTACTTGATTCGAAATCCCTTGTACGCCAAGGATCGCAGAACCGACATGTCAGTGGGGACATCGTATTCCGCCTGCCCCTGAACAATGTTCGCCGTGGCGGTAGTTTCCAGAAGACCCTCATTGGCAATGCCAATTTGGACCTGGGCGTCGTTAATCCAACGCACCAGATCCAGGTCGGTAATCTGAACTCCGCCTTCATCACCGAAGATTCGCTTGACGCGATTAACGACGTCGGTCACGTTCATAGTCAATACCCCCGTGACGGTAATGCGACTTCCTGTTGCGAATGATCGACGCGGCCAAATCGTGATCATTCATTCGCGCCTCCTCAGCCTCCTTTGCCCGAGACAATTCCAATGCCGCATTGTAATTGTCCACGAATGACAGGGGGCTCTGTGTGGCCCTCTGCTGGTCTGCGGCGAAGACCCGGGCTAGGAGCCTCTCGTCCAGCTCAGAGGCCGTCAGAACGAGGTACGGGGCCCTTCCCGGGGCCATGTGGACCACCCGGAACGCCACATCGTCGGCGCTCCGCTGGCCGGGCGGGATCCACTGCAATTGCAAATTCGGGTCGTAATCGTGGAGGATTTCGGCAATTCTGCGCTGCTTCTCAGAGACGAAATTGCCGTTTTCGTCAGGGAAATAGAAATTCCCATTGAAGAGCTTGCTGTCGAGCTTACTCACGATCCATAGCCATTCGCGGTTGCCGTTACCGCAGTTGCGGTATCGAATTGAAGTCGAAGAACTGCCGAAGTAGCGCCAGTTTCAACATACACCGGGGAAATGTTCGAGCTGGAGGCGCTAATCTGAGCTGAAAGTGCAACCGCCATAAGCCTTGTCCCGCTAGGCGGCTGCACATTTCCACCAGCATCGAATACCTCGACGTATGGCTGAGATGATGACGGAACTACTCGGGCCGCCATGGAAAGCGAACCGATCCAAGATGTCTCCGGAGGAATGGTAATAATCGTTCCGCCATTTGTTGTTGCATGGCCCGAGATGATCGGCATTTTTCCTCCTAGTCGTCAATCAGGGTGGCCACAATCAGCGCCACGTAGCAGACATTTGCTGTTCCAGCGATCTTCGTGCGAAGGCTGAAATCAAAGCCACCAAAGTTGAAGTAGCCGTCAATCGTGGCGGCAACGCCGTTCAGCGAAACCAGGTCATCGACCTTGACTTCATTCACGAATGAGGCGAAATTGGTGATGTCGGCGAATGTGGGTTCACCGCCACCAGCGATTTTCTGAGTTCCCCATGTCGCGTGGACCTCGTAATACCCTGCGGGCAATTCCGCTGCCGTGAATCCCGCAAGGATGGTTCCCCCAGCAGGTTCGAAAACAGCCCTGGTATCCAGGATGGAATTCGCTTTGAGGGGGAATTGCGTGACAGGGAATGGCGTTGCGGAGTCCGGCACCAGCGATGATCTCATCGCATAGTCATCACCACCGATATTCCTGAACGAGTGGTGAAACATTGTGTTGGTGGAAATGGGCTCAACCACGTTAGCTCCTAGTAGGCGCCATTCGCGCTTGCACGGAGAACCGGGCTACCGCTACCGGAATACGTCGCAACAAGCGTTGCATCGGCATCGCCAGCCTGGACGTAAGACGTATTCACATTCGCCCAGGTATTCGCGAGGCCAAGCGCCGGAACCTTTGCGCACGTGGCGAGAAGGACAGTTCCCGCCGCAGGGCTCACGCCGGTTCCACCACCGGATACGGAAATCGACAGGGAGCTGTTGTTGTTGTCGGTTCCGAGGGAAACCGAAAGCGAACCCTGCCAGATTTCGCCAGCGGGAATTGTGATGATGGTGGAACCAGAGGACGTTGCGGTACCCGAGAGGATAGGCATTTCAGAATCCAATCTTGTTCGCGACGATGCTGGACTTGTAAATTGACCCAACAGTTCCGGCGACGTTCGTTACGACGGCAACTACGGCCGGGGCAACCTGGTTAAGACGATACCGGAACTTGCTGTTATTCACTCCGCCCGTGGCGCCATTCACCGGGACGATGATTGTCGCTACGGGAACTCCCCCAACGGAAAGTCGGAGATTATCGGATTCAAGCGCACCGACGGTTGTACCAAGGATGAATGTGTCAATCTCGATTTCCCATGTACCTGCGGGAAGGGGATTGATCTGGGCAATCGTTGCAGCGACTCCGGGGGATGTTACGGAACCGGCGCCAGTTACCGAGCTTGTCGCCTCAACACCGACCGCCGCACGCGAAACGTTAATTGCGCCAGACAGTGCAGCATTTCCAGTTACAAGCCTCTGGTAATACGCGTACATCAAGTCATTGAGGCTATCGGCCATTCTTCCTCCAATGAAAAGTGGCCACGGCGACAATTGTCAGCCATGGCCACTTTTTGGCAGCATCCAACTACCCGCGATCTATTCTACGCGGACAGCCACGGCCAGCACCAGCACCAGCAATGCCATACCCAGTGAACAGTGTCGTGCATTTCAGCTCTCCGTGATGTCGAGAATGATGCCGTGGGAATTGCGACGGTGCGTACCGAGCTGGCAGTATTTGTAAAGGGTCGCGTCGTACGCGTCGTATCCGATTACACGCTGCCACTTGGAACCGTCGCGGTCCATGAACGACCAGTCGGATTCCCGGTAAATCTTGAGTTCCTTCTCGTTCATGAAGTACATGCGGTTCGGCTGGCAATCCACATCCGAGATGACGGGAATTTCACCGTTGTCCGTGGTGAATGCCAGACCCTTGAATCCGCCTTCGAAATCCTTCGTGTCGCAGTACCGACGCTGCTGCACGAGGAGATTGAAGTAGGAACGCCGCACGCCGAGCGTGGTGAAGATTGCCGTGGTGTTTCCACCGTTGGTGTAGACATCGTCCACCATGCGAATCATCAGAGACTCGGAAAGCGCACGGTTCACACCACCATTGGCATTTACCTCGGACCGCCACAGCGGCTCGACCGTCGGGTCAATGTCGAAGAGCGTACCGACATTGTTGACGATCTGCTGGAATCCGATGATCTCGCGGTTCAGGTTTCCCTGACGCGTGACAATGTCACCAGCCGCACCGGTGGCAATTGCCGCACCATCCACGACGATCGAAACGTTTTCCGTCACCGCTGTGACGGTTCGACCCGCAGCCTTCTGGGTGACACCCGTCGAGTCATAGACATCGACAATCATGCCAACTTCCATGTACTGCGTATTGGTAGTGGGAATCGTGTTGACGGCGTAAACGCCCGACGACGTCATCAGAATACCCACGGAGGTGCCGTAAACCTGGCGGTTCATGTCCTTCGCCAGGTCTCGCTGGACACCGTTAATTTCCTCGTCGAGCACCGAAGCGAATGCCTGGAAATTCGACTGCGCGAGTTCCATGCTCTGACCCGAAAGTCGCACGGAACCGTATTCGTAGGCCAGGCGAACCTGGGCACGCGCGTATCCCTGGTTCTGAGCAGTCGGCAGCTGCTCCATTTCCAGTCGCGCACCAATACCGTGGTTACGCTTGACGTGCACGGGGAATACGACGAACTTTCCGCCGACTTCGGAGGTAACGCCTTCCGACGTCTGCTCAATTCGCTTCGAAGTCTTGAGCCAGTTCTGGAGCTGCTCACGAATTCGGGGCTCGTAGATTTCCTTCAGGATGTTGGTTGCAGTGGTGAGCGTGGCTCCCATGCGCCTCCGACTTTAGCGCTGTCCGAATTCCGCTGCGAGCATCTGTGCAACCAGATTGCGCGTGTCCTTCGGTGACAGCTTCGTTGGGTCAATTGCCTGAGAAGGGTATCCCGTACCTCCGCCAGAGCTTCCCATCACGTTGGGCGCGAATGGGCGGGGATTGCTCTGGAGGAGATTGTTTCGAAGTCCCTGATACGACTGAATTGCCTGCTCACCAGACATTCCAGACTGCATCATTGCAAGGACATAGCGCTCGTCGTAATCGCCATGCTTGTTCTTGAGATCGGAAAGCTCCCGATCCAATTCAGCGTCAGCCTGCGCCGCTACCTTTGCCTGCTGCTCGTTGAGAACAATCTGACTGACGAGTTCCAGTCCCTGCTGTAGGTCACCGAAACGCGGGTCCTGGTATTGCGGTTCCGGGTCTTCGCCACTCGCCCCCGCGCCACCAGATTCACCGGCAAGGTTGTAAGCCTTGCCAAGCGCATCCCACACACCCTGCGGATTGTTGTTGATTTCGTACAGCAACCGCAGACCGTTTTCGAGTTCACTCGGGTCAATTCCATGTTCCACGAATGGCTTGTAAGGCTCAAAGTCCTTAACCTGGGAATTGACCTGTTCGATCCGCTGCTGTGCGGACTGATCCCACTGCTGGAAATGCGGTGTGATCTTTTCGTGATACTCGGCGGGAATTACGCTGAGAACGTCATTCCATGCAGGATTCGGCCCTGGAGCATTGCCCTGTACCTCGCCACCATCGAATGGTTCCATTTTTCCCCTTTTCCGGCCCGTACCTCACCCCGTTGCCGGGGATCGGCCCTAGACCCATTCATAAGTTAGCGCTAGTAGCCCCGGCCCGCAACCGCGTCGGAATCTTCCCTAGCTTGGCGTACAAAGCAATCCTTGGCTTCCAGCAATTTGCGAAGTCCAGCGGTGAGCTCCGGACCATCCTCAAGATTTGCCAAAAGCGTTTCGGCCAGATCGTGGCAATGCTTGCTTACCTCGAAAAGGCCGGGGGGCAGGTGGTCGTAATGAAACCACCGGCAAACGCTCTGGACCGACGGGTGGCGTCCTTCGGTCCGCATTACGGGTGAGCGAAATTCAGCTTGAACTGAGCGGTCGCCGCCGTGAAAGGAGTTCCCTCGGGAACGAAAGCGGCATTCAGAACGACAACGCGGGCGCCGTCGGCAACACTGGTGATGATGATATTGCTCTGGCCATTTGCCGCGCCATCGGCATACACGTGACCAGGGCCATTCAGGCCTGCGGCATTCTGCCCGTAAATCCTGGTGCCCGGCTTGAAATCCGGAAGCGGAGTAGACATTACTTCTTGCCCTTCGCCTTGTCCTGGGAAATCTTGTTGATGCGACGGCTGATTGCGTCAGACTTCGCTTCGGAATTCTGGGGCTGACCAGCGCTGCCGATGGGCTTGTTGTTGGCAATACTGACGCCCGGCTTATCCTTAATAGGATTTCCAGCTACCACGACATTTCCTTTTCCCTCGGAAACCCAGCGGCGGGCAATTGCCGGATGCTTGGCAAACATGTACCGCCGCTGGGATTCAGATTTGAACGGCATTAGTAGCCGCCGGGCTTGTCGCCGTTCTTTGTCATGCGCCGCTTGATTGCATCCTGGCGGGCACCTGCCTTGGCATTCTTATTTGCCAGAGGCATCTTCTTGTTAATCATCGACTTGATGAGCTTCTTGTCCTGCGCCTCATCGCCGTGTGGCATTTCGTCTCCTACGGGGACTGGGCCGGGTGGTAATTCGAGATGGATGCCTGCTGACCACGGCATGCGCGCCAGGCGAATACCAGGTCATTGACATTCATCGTGTTCAGCATCGTGGCCGTATAGGTCGTGGGACTGAACGTATTCAGGGCCGTCCGCAGAGACGCAATGTCCTCGGTTTCGGCGTAGTTCGTGATGGGGTTTGTCTGCGCACTGGCTCCGGAGAAAAACACCGAGGTGGCCTTTCGGCTGTCGGTGAAATTCAGATCGATGGAACCAATTAGCTGGTCAGCCATTTCAACTCCTACATTGGAGGCGGACCGGGCTGGGGAACTGGGGGACCTGATTCAGGTGCACCCGATTCGGGCGGGACGCCACCTTCCTCAGGTCCCCCCATCCCACCGCCAGCAATTGCCTGAAGAGCCTCAGCAGGGACTTGACCGCTCTCGAATCCGCCCGACGTTACGGAATTCTGCCCGGGCCCAGGAGCGGGGGCACCAGGCATCATACCGAGCGCGACCATATGCTGATTGACATGCTCTTCGAACAATGCCTTTGTCTCAGGAGGGAGCGATTCGTACTCCTGAGATTTGCGGTAGGTATTGTGGAGTTGAATATGCGCCTGGTGATTGTCAAAGGAATTGACAGGCACAATCAGGGGTGGTGCGGTGGGATTCCCCATCTGGTCAGCGAGCGGCTCACCCGAATTGGGATCGATGAGCATTGCCTCGCCGGTCATTGGGTCCATGCCCTGGAATGTCATCATGTACTCAGACATTTGATCCTGGGTAACCGCAGCCATTCGCATATTCTCACGGGAAGCCTGTGCGGAATCGACTCGCAATTCCTCGTACAGTCGCTGGACTCCGCCGACATCCATCAGCTCAAGTCCCTTTTCGGGCGGGATGAATCCCTGACCCATCAGGTCCATGAGCAATGCCTGCTTGGCGGATTTGGAGGTCGGCAATGCCGAGCCCGCCTCAACTCGAATGTCGGTATTGTCCCGGAGGTTAGAACCCTGGAACGAGATGACATTGAATTGACCGTCTCGACCGACAACCTTTACGAGCCGAGGGGTATCCCAATACTGCTTCACGTAGCAAAGCGTCTGATACCCGATCTTCTCGAATCCCTCCTCAATGTTGGCAAATGTCACCGCCAACATTGATTCGTCTTGCTCCTGGAGGAAGTTAATCGCCGTTGCGGCAGTAACTCCACTAGGAACCTGACCCTTAGAAACCTGATGCTGACCGGAAATGTCCTCAAAATCCATGAGGAGCCGGTCAATTTCCTGCATAACGTAGGAAGGCAGATTCTGGAGGGGAAGGGGGACCGGTGCGGGGAATCCCAGCTTGTACATAATGACCTGGCCGGGTTCGGTGGTGATTTTCGCAGCATCAATCGAACCCTGCGCAGCCATCAATTGCGGGTGACCCATTTTGTTCTTCGACTCGATGATTTGACCGCGCGTGCGATTATACTCGCGCTGAATGGGAATCAGGTCAGTGACCACCGAGTCGAAGTAGAAGCGGCCAGTAGGAATGTGGCCAAACTTGACGAACGGGTATTGCTGGTGCATGTAGGGATTGCCTTCGACGAACTGGACGACCGTATCACCAATGATGGTGTACATTCCGCCGTTCGGAAGGAAGTCCACATTGCCCGGCTTTACCCAAACCTCGTAGCAGAGGATTGCGTTCTTGCGGAAATCGCCCGCACCGACGAGCTGAAGGAAAGAGTCATTGAGAATGTCGTTCGCTTCCATGACATTCGGCTGAGCCTTAATGCCAGGGTAGTGCATCTTTACCCACTCAGGCGACTTCGTCTGAATGTGAATGATGTACGGCTGATCCTCAATGTCTTCCATAAGCATGTCGGGCACGAAAAGGTGGAACGGGGTGACATTCTCGTAGCAGAAATCCCCCTGGGCTCCCGCTTTGTCAATCTTGTTGGGATCCCAGTATGTCTTCATGAAGCCATTTCCCGTGCACAATGCCCAGAGCATTGACTGACGGAAAATGCTGGGAATCTTCTTCCCCTTGTAAATGCTCTCCCAGATCTGTTCCCCGGCCTGCGATGCCGCTAGGTCCGCATCTTCGCCCGTCGATGGGACGATCGTCGCCGTCGGCTTTTGCGCGGTGAGCTTTGCGAGCTCATTGCGCACGATAGGGCGAATGCGATTGAGTACAGGACGAGCACGATAATAAGGAGCAGGAGGAATGTAAAGGCGCACACCTGTAGCGGCAGAGCTAGCAGACGAAATAGGAATGACCGCAACATTCTGCTTGCCCGTGTAAAACGCGAGATTGATGTACCACTGTCGCTCAATTTGCTGTCGAATAGTTCGACAGCGCAGGTGCGAGGACTTTGTCCATTCGATGACACGATTCGTGAAATCCTTGTCATTCAGTTTCGCGTTTGTGGCATTCTTCTGCTGTTGCTCGTCACTCTTGGAACCCATGGAATCCGTGGTTCCAGGAGCCATCGAAATCGTGCTTGGTGTTGACATTCACCTCCTCTCTTAAATAAATGCCTCGCGCCCGCCGAATTCCTCAAGCGGATCACTGTCCGGAGACAGGGCAAAGTTTGGGTCGATTCCTTGTTCAGAGTACCGCTGCGCAAGCATACGCGCAACCGACTCGTCATCCATTGGGGTGTACGGCATGTGAACCGAGCCTACGGAATGCTGGCCAGCTTCCAATGCCGAATACGCACCAATGTCTTTAGCTGCCGCCAGCTTTGTCAGGCTTTCGATCATCTGACTTTGCCTTGCTGACTGTCGGAACATTTCCCTTGCCATCAGGAGAATTACCGACAACATCGCCAAGAATGTCACCGCACCGGCAATTACGCAGGAGAGTGCGAGAGGCATGCTTGTGCTCCTCAAAGGCGGCTTCCAGATTGTGCTGTGCAAGGAGAAGCACTGTGTGGGCATTCTGAAGTTCGACATGCTTATCCAGCGATACGAATCCGAATGCCTGCGCAGCTTCGGTAAAGCAGTAGGTGCAGAAATACACCGCACCGAACCAGTCGAGCTGCATTCCGAAATCCACGAATTTCCGGCCATCTCCACCGGGATGCTTGCAGACGCAGCAAAATCCCGGCGCGACATTGGGATTATCGTGGATGGAAAATCGACTGTTCGGGGAAAGCTCGATACCCGCCATGAGACTCACTTGTCGCACCCCCCGGACGCGTCAGACGCCTTCTTCCTGGCCCTGGAGCGGCCCACCAGCGGCTCAGGCTCCGGCTCAGGCTCCGGGGGTACCGGGTCCGGTAGCGGGAGCGTAGGCGGCGACGTAGGGGTCTCCACATCCGCGAACCGAATTCCATTATCCATGGACGGAAGTCGAATGTCCACAGGGACATTGGGGTGGTCATTCACTCGCGTGAGGATTCGCGGCACGCGACCCTCAATTGCCGCGCGGCGATTCTCGTCCTGCTGCGCGGTGAGCACGTCCAGGAAAGTCCCGTTGGCCGCCTGGCCTAGAGTCGGATTGTCGAAGATTGCAGGATTTACGTCAACCACTTTTGCCCTCCTAGGTAGATGCTGGCAATCACACCACGTACCACCACGGCATTCCGGATGACCAACGATGATCCGTTCGTGGTCTGCCATATGGCTACAGTACCGACAGATCATTCCCCGTGGCCTCCTCGCCCTCGTCATTCAGGTTGATGCGCCAATTGGTTTTGGCCTGACCCATTACCTCGGGAGTCAAATTCGGATCGACCCAAACCTTATTCGGGTCCTTAGCCGAATTGCCACCAATCTTGGGCAATACGAATCGCTCGCCGGGGAGCGGTGCGGACTGCTTCAATTCCGGCATGAAGCTGAAGAAGTATCGCGCCGAATCACAGGCGTGGTCATCCTTCTTGTGAATTTGGTCGTAGGGATTGTTCTGTGACTGCTGCCTTTTCGAGGACCAGGTCTTCCACCGAAGACGCTGGATCTCGCGAATCAAATTAGCACAGTTACGGGTGATGTACCAGGATGGACGATTGTTTGATCCAACGGCCAAATACTGATTGACCTTAGCGATTCCTGTAGCGACATCATTGTTGCCGAACGCAAAACCGATGCCACGAATGGCGTATTCAGTTTGAATGCTCGTGCCAGTGACCGCCTGATGCTGACCCAGGGCTGGATCGCAAATGTTGATGTCGGGTTCACGCCCGTGAGCTTTATTACGCTCGTGAATGACAGTAGCGTGGTAGTCAATGATTCGCTGAGCTTCGTAATGTTCGTCAAAAGTGACGACAACATTGTCACGGTCGGCGGCGTGCCAAAGAACCGCAGTAGGATTGTTGAATCCGTGGTCGAGGGACATGTAGTGCTTGTACTGAGATCCCGCGAATTCCCGGGGATCAACAGAGTCAATGACATGGATCGAGGGTGAAAAGCCCTTGTAGACGAGTCCACCCATTTGCACAAACTTACCGTGTCCACGGGCATTGCGCTCATCCTCCGAAAGGCTGTCCAGGAATTCAGCCACCTCCACTTGGTCGAGGTGGGGATTCTCCGCCATGTCAACTTCAATGACCTTGATGTTCTTGTCTCCGAGAACTCCTTTCTCGTAAACAGTATCGAAGATCCAGGTCATTCCCTCGATCGGAGTCATGGTAATCCAGCAATGGCCCTTACGGTCAATGAGGCGCGCCATGTTTTCCGTGTAGATGGATTCTGGCGGTTCCTCGTCGAAATGCACGAAGTCACGACTAGTGCCTGCGAATTTGTCCAGGTCCTGGTCGTACGACATCAATTCAACGAAGGATCCATTTTCGAGGTAAAGTGTTCGGGTAGATGCTTCATAAGCACTGAACCAACTACCTCCTCGCAATTGCGAGGGAGGGAGCCATTGCTTGAGCTGGGGCTTGATGATCTTCTCAATTCCATTGAGAAAGTCAACAGAGATGATGCGCCCGGCAATGGGACGATCCGGTACTCGCTGAAACGGATGCTTTCGAGTGAGCCACCAGATGTCTTCGACAATTCCTCCGGTAGTTTTTCCCGAACGGTTTCCTCCAATGTAGAGACGAATTCGGCAAGGGCTTCGATGGAAAGACTCTTGCTTAGGGTGAGGGTGATATCCATTGATGTCGGGAAAGTCTGCGACTCGGGCAATGTTCTCCGCCAAATCCCTGAACGCGTCATTGACGCTGCCTAGCTTACGGTCACGAGGCAATTTCCCCCTCTCTTATGTCACTTGTGAGAGATTTTAACTTCGCTCATTTGACAGGGGGCCCGCCCTCCATGCCACGCAGGCCCTTTACCGGTCAGGTCCATCGGGGCCAAAAAGCGGCCCCTCAAACCTGCCCGCACAGGTCCAGCTTACGGCATTCCGGCCCCTGTCAAATGGCTCAGTCGAAAATCTCTCACTGCGTTGTGTACTGCGCTGTCCCTGCTGCGTAATTCACATTCCCACCGAACCATACCCTATTGAAGTCGGCACTTCCGCCATGAGCCCGGATGGAAAGTAGCACAGCGCCGGTGGGAATATACATTCGTGCACCTTGGTAAGACTGCGTGGTAGTTCCCACAGTCGACAAGGGCTCGTGGCCGAGCATGTAGGAGGAATCCTCCCGAGGCCGGATGCCAAAAGGCACAATCTTGAGGGGATTGTGATTCGTGAACCTGGCAATGTTGCCAGGATCCGTCCCAATCACGCCACGCCAATACACATGCCCCCTGTGGTCGAGGGCAATTGCGAACGGGTCGGCAACGACAGGATTCACCGTCCATCCTGCCGTATTGATGACGGCGCTGGGGATTGGCACCCAAGGTGAAATGCCGTCCTGAATTGGACGCCAATGCCAACCCCAGTCGGCATCCTTCACCACGAGAACGTAAATGCTCTGCGTGGTTGTCAGATAGAACCGGTCACCAATGTCGAATGCACCAACCTGAGGTAGCGCAGCGCCGGAAGGCGGGGCCGGTACATCGGTGATTTTGTCCCAGTTCTGATTGAACCATGTCTCGAATTGGTTCATCGGATCCGTGGTGAGTGCAATGTTCATTTGGTAATTCGGTGTGGGCGTATCGGGCATTAGTACCACCACCAAACCTGGGACATGTGAATGAAGTTTCCGCCGCCTGCGGCTCCGAGGTATTGCGCACGCACGCGTACGAAGGTATTGCCACCAGGCTTGTCTACGTGAATGTATCCCGAGGCCGTATTGCCTGCGCCGATCAGGCCGGTTCCTCCGATGGTGATGTGCTTTCCTGCGATGGGTTGCTGAGCTGCCGGAATCGCTCCAGCCACGTCAGCATTGCAGAGCTGCAATCCTGCTGGCCAGGCTCCAGCGGCTCCATCGAATTGGATGCCACCAGACATTTCCACCATTCGCAGAATTGAATTACTCCGCCATCGCCAAGTGTTACCGGCCTGAATTGCTCGTCCAGCTGCCAAGGGCATTGCAGTCCAGGCTGACCAGGCGGCGTCAATGTTGTCGGGGATTCGGGTTGCTGCGCCATTCCAGACGGCGAATCGGAAGTTGATGTCGAAGAATTCCTGTCCGGTTTCGATGTCACTGATTACACCTCCCGAAACGTAAGGCTGCAATTTGGCGTCGAGGTGATCCCAGTTGTCATTAATCTGGGTGACCTCATTGACGAGCGGATCGGCCGGGGCCGGTGGGGCAATCTTGAAGAAATTGAAGTAGGTCATGATTGTCCGCCTTGAATGTCACGCGGGCGCTTGAATGTTGTATTTGATCCCACCGAGGTCAACGCGATTCTCATTCGAGCTCACCGGTGCAACTCCATACCTCTGAATACCTACGTCGGAGCCGACCGAGCTGAATCCGACACGGGCAATACTGAATCCCGAGGCCGTATCCCCCGCATGACACATGAACAGCTTGGTAATCACCGGTACCGTCGCTGCCGGGAGGGCAATCACCCCACCGAAAGGAGTGTTCGCCGGAATGAGCGCACCGCCCTGCCAAACCGAACCCATCCATTCAATCTGCGTATTCACCGTGCCGGGTGTTTGGACGATTCGGTAATACGGCGGCAGGTCGGGATGTGCGCTCCAACCACCACCAACCAGGCTTGACGCATTCACCCAGGGGTATACCGCTGCGGTGACATCCTGAAAGAAGAATGTCGTCCCAGACCAGGCGAAAATGGAATTCGAATAGGTCTTGTAATACCTCCAGCGGGGCAATGCCCCGAGGATCGACAGATTCTGGTCTGTCGTGTAGAGGTATTCCAGCAGGGGTCGGAGATTCTTGTCGCCAATCTGCCAGTTGTTATTTACCTGCTGATTGACGTCAACGATTTCGTCCGGGGCCGGTTTGTAAAGCTTCAATGTGCCCGTGAAAGTGCCCATTATGTCGTCAGGTCCCTGAATTCGAAGAAGTTGCCCAGGTAGGCAATCAGACTCGTGAGCGCCGCATTACCGCCCTTGGCACCGGTCAATGTCAGTGCGGGGCGGGTTGTTCCCTCGAATCCTGGCGTCGGATTGAACTCTAGAGGCCCAATCTTCTTGCCCGTAATTCCGTCGTGGGAATGGTTGCCCGGGGAGGCCTGATTGCGCCCTACGCCGAGGGAATGGTGCAATGCCTGCTTTGAGGAATCGACGTCACTGCGGTAGTGGCCCGAATCCGTCTGGTCAGGGAAATTGCCCATGCGGGAACGGTCTTTGTCAGCGACATTCACCTGCCCGAAGTCGTCGGGTTTTCCGCTGGGGTACACCCTGTCAGGTTTGAATCCCTTAATTGCCATGTTCGAGGGTTCGAGGATTCGCCCTGTAGTCGGTTCGGGGCCGGTAGGTGTGGTCATTAGATTTCACCCTTCACTGCAATTACCCTGACTGGCGCGGAGCGCCCCGGAGGGGGCCCGGCAATTGGGTCCTGGATTTGTGCCATGCCCAATTGTTCCCTTGATGCCGCCTGCGCCAATTCGCTGGCAATTCCGTGCAGAACTACCGGATCCTTGATGTGCCTTTGCAGGATTTCAATGAACCTGTGGAGCAGCATCTTGATGTTGACCTGATTGTCCGCTTCGGGATTGTACCTACCGGTCATTTCGTTGAAGAGTTTGACCGAGGCCACATTGCCGTTGCGCATTCCCTTGATCAGGCCCAAATGCGCTTCGTGCTGCGCACCTGCCAGCATTCGTTCTGAACGGGATGTCAGGTATCGCTGGAATCTTTCGTCCAAAAGCCACGTGGCCCATTCCCTTGCGGTAATGCCCGCGTCACGCAGCTTCTTCTCATCGCTACGACGGTCCGTGTAATTCGTCATCGTGGCAATGGCGTGCATCTGCCTGTCGGTGAAGAAGTATTCAGCCGGAGGATAATTGATCCCCCTGAACTTCATCGACTTTTCCACGAGGGGGTGCTTCTTGAATCGCCCCAACTCGCCAATCACCAAGTTGAATCGCTTGGAGAGGACTTCGTCGTCTGGGACTTCGCCCTGCATGGCGTGATACCGCTCGATGAAGAAGACCATTTCCATCTGAGCGTCGGAAAGCCACTCGTCGGAATACGTGTCGTCTTCCGTGGTGGTTTCAGTGGTTGACATTGCGTCGGGGTGGGAATTTTCCACGTTCGTTGCATCTTCAATCATCCCGGCCTCCTGTGGCTGGCGCGACGCGCGTTCTGAGTGGACTTGGGGCCGTGAAGGGCCCTGGGCGGCCCTGTGGCGGACTCACCCCCCTAGGTGGACCTATAGGCCCTAGGCGCCCCTTGCGGCTGCTGGAGCCCTCTCAGGGCCTTCCGTCCAATCCGAGGCAATTAGCCCCACAGAAGCCAATGCCCCCCTCACAGGATCAGGAATTCCCGGCAACTGGCCGTCTTCGTAATTCCTCACCACTTCGGGATGCACGCAGAAGCCATTGCTGAAAGCCGTGGCCGTATTCCAATACCCCGAACGCCATCGCTCGAAAATGACGTACCCGGGCTCCTGGGAATTGCCCCTTCGAAGGGGGGTTGGCTGTAGGGATTCCGCCGTGAACTTCCGCGTCATCACCTGAAAAGCCTCGTATCGTCGCACGACTTCCCGTACGGAAATTCCCAGCTGCTTGGAAGTGAAATTCACCAGGTCCTTGTTCAGGCCACTGTAAGTTCCCTGCTCTGCACGGGAAAGGTATTGCCGAGACAAGCCAACACGCTTACCAAGATGCTGAAGGGAAACTCCTGTCGAATGACGGGCATCCGCAATGGGATTCGAGAAAGTGGAATGCATGAAAACAGTGTACTCCTCCAATGGTTGACAGACAAGATAGGGTAAACCCATGGAGTGGGACCAACAGAGGAAACGCGAGTGGAATTTTGGGACAACATCGCCGCGATGGGTAATGTTCTCCCTGTCACCACAATTCCCACCGCAAGGAGCGCGCAATGATCGGAATCGCCGTCGGGGCCCTGGCAATCGTCTTCACCCTGATCATCACGGCGATTGCCTGCACTGCGGGTGAGGACATCGAATCCCCCTCGGTTCCCGCCCCGGTCATTGCCCCCGCAATTGAGGAGGACCACAGCACGATTGAGATGCACGTGAATTACCTGGCCTGGCTTTCGGGTCACGGTGGCGACGTCGAATGGGCTGAATACCACGCCGACGCATACGAGGAGTACGCCGCTGAATTCACCGCACTCTTCAACTCGTACGAAACCCGCACCGCGAAGAACGGCGCGACGATGATTCGCAAGGGCAACACCGGATCCTTCAAGTTCGCTCGCAAGTCCTGAATTCCCCACCCCACACGAAAGAGGAATCACCATGCTGAACATCGACATTCACGCCGCCGCTCGTGCCGCAATGTACGCCGCAACCGAGATGACCGACGACGAGTGCAAGGGGGATTACTCCAACACCCCGAATGTCCCCACCCTGGCCGAACGGCGGGAAGCGATGTACGAGCGGACGGCAGCCCCGGCGGAAATTCCCTCCTGGGTCATCGCGCAGCGCGAAGAATTCCTTGCAGCCATTGCGGAGGAGGACGCGCGGCTCGCTGGCTTCGCCGAGACGGAGGAGCCCAATTCGGTATTGGGTAAGTACGAAGCGATGCGGAAGTACCTGACCACCGGTAACCCGCGTGAGCCCAAGGCCCGAATTCGCATCGTTGGCAATGTGTCCAACAACAATGGGCGTAGGGCAAGTCTGCCCGGTGACAGCGACGCTGGCTTTGTCCGTCCCTGGATCATTCAGGTGACGATGCGCAATACCGTGAACTTCGAACGGTATTACCTCGTGCGTCACATGGTGACCGGTGAGCAGCGCATCGTGTGGGCCGAATTCCTGCACAACCTGTACTGATTTCAACCAAAGCCGGTTGAGGTCCGGGGGATCACCCAATTGGGTGATCCCCCAAAAAAAGGGCCCGCCTGGAAATGCGGGTGGAAAATTGGAGCCTAGTAGCCAACCTGGCTAATGTTGTCCCTGTAACACCCATGGCGCAAAGCGTTGCAGTCGGTTCGAGTCCGATGGACGCGGCGGCGGTAGCTACACCCGATCGTGCGGGCAATACCCGCACAACAGGAACCGTGAAAGCCATACGAGCCCCAATTGGGGAATTGAGAACTGAACATGTCCCATGCAGCGCGTCACGGCATTCCGGATACCCAAAAGGCGAAAGCCAACGGGGATTGTGCCACTAACCGCCTAGAGCCCGAAAGGGTCGCAGGGTGAAACCCTTCAATGCACATTGGTGCGGGGGCAATTCCTTTCAAGCACATTGGTGCGGGAATTGTATATAGCCAAACCGGAATGTACCGAAACGCTGAGGATTGGGAATTGCTTCACAGCTTGACAAGTCAGGATTGAGCACATGCGCAGGCATTCGAAAAGGGCCCCCAGGATGGGGGCCGACTCACTCGTTTGAGGGTTTTTAGGGTCTCTTTGCTTGTGGTGTGCTCATTCCTGCCTGTGTCAATGCTCCCATGCATTAGACTGGCATCCTGCCCTATCAGGGGTGGGGGTCGCATGTACGGCGTGTCAGGGTGATACGTCGAAAGTCGAAGGAGTGTGCTATGTCCATTTTCGCTTCCGTCCTCGCCGGTATGAACCAGCCGGAACCCGTCGTCAAGATGATCGATGACAAGCTGTCCGCAGCTGTCGCGCTGATTCGGGAGAACAATTCCCGTGTGGCGAAGATCAATGAGGCGAAGAACACCGACCCGAACAATACGGAATACCTTGACGCCGTGTGGGCACGCGTTGCGGCGGAGGAGTCCGACCCGGAGATTGTCGCCGCTGAAAAGCGGTACGAAAAGGCGCGCGCTGCTGCGGAAAAGGAACTCCTGGCAATGCGTGACGCGGTGAAGGCGCGGCACATCGGTGAGCGGCTTTCGGAAGAGGCAATTCAGAAGCTGCGCAAGAGCGTGAATGACGGGAAGGAAGCAATTTCCGACGCCGTCAAGAGCGCGCAGGCATTCGCCGAAATGGCGGATCAGTTCCTCCTCCTGGCCGGAAATTCGCCTAAGGACAAGACGGGTGCTGTGGTGTCAGTCATCACGCTGCTGCCGGAAGCGGACAGTCTCCTCAATGTCCGGGGACGTAAGGCCGCGTCCGGGAATTCGGGCGGTGAGGGTGCCTACGCCACGCGCATTTCCGACGCGTACATCGACGGTAAGCGCGTGTTCAAGGAAGTGAAGAATAAGAAGACGGGCGTGATGGAGGAAAAGGCTCACTTCAACTACCTGGCCATTGACCTCTCTAAGCGCTTCAATGAGGGGCAGTTCCCGGAGAATCAGGTGACCGCGCTCGAAATCGAAGAGGCCTACTACCGGAGCGCGAGCAAGGAATTCCGCGTCTCGGCGGACATGCCTGAGACGCACGAGTTCACGTTCGAAAAGTCCATCACGGTGCAGGTTCCGAATTCGGACGAAAAGAAGAGTGAGCCCCACAAGGTCGTGATTTCGGTCACGCGTTGGACCGCGCCGAAGACTGAGACCACGGAAACGGCAAAGGCCGAGGGAACCGAAAACGCGAGCACCCCGGAAACCACCCCGGCCGCCGCGCAGTAGGAATTCCCCGCAGCACCCGGTTTGACCGCGAGCCCCCATTCCCTTAGGGAGTGGGGGTTTCGCTTTGCCCAAAATTCCCCACCAGCGCAATAGTTGAATCCCGGACTTTTGAATGCCCGAACCCGAATCGCACTCGGGTTCGGGTTTTCTTGTGCCCGAGAATCAGGCGCGTGGAATTTCCGTCGCTCGGCACTCCTTCAACCCCAGGAGCAACGTGAACCAGTACCAGCGAATCACCTTCTACGCGCTCCAGACGAATCGCCGTCGCGTCACGGCGAATCAGGCAAGTCGTCTGCGGAAGAAGGTGAATCAGTCCCTGAGGGCAAAGTCGCCGAACAAGCATGGCGCACAGTTCCACAATGCTTGGTTCAAGTGGCAGAACCTGAATCAGGTCCGTGATTCCCTCCTGGTTCAGGGAATTCGCTAGGGAATTAGCGAGGGAATTGGCAATCGCCCATTCCCCCTCAAACCCCCCAAGATCACCCACGGAAGGACGGCATAGGGCAAAATCGGACATTTTGGGGCGATCTGAGATAGTATTACTACCTCTAGGGGAGAGTCAAACAACCGAACGAAGTGAGTGTTCGTTTGCTTGACTCCCCATTGCCATTGACACACCACAAGCCTCTGACCTGCACGATTGACAGCGGACTGTCCGTAGGGAAGAATGGACAGGTGCCGTTGCCCAAATGATTGACAGGTGTCAGAGCCTTTGTCCATGTCCGTTTTGCCCGTTTCTGCGGTACCGGATCTGAATTCGGAAGGAAATTG
>Ga0310900_10000019_pt1 | contig 33141 bp, 26 predicted proteins | sample C24D1metaG_FD_203879 | JGI IMG/M metagenome (GOLD analysis project Ga0310900, IMG submission 203879) | Lab incubated soil microbial communities from West Virginia University Organic Research Farm, Morgantown, WV, United States - C24D1 | ecosystem: Environmental > Terrestrial > Soil >...
TACATTTCATTATATTGGGCGAGTTTAATGATAGGCCGTTGGACTGGAGCTGTAGAAGCTTTTACTGATGTTATTAGTACTCAAAAAATTCTGCGATTTATTGCCCCCTATTTAGCTTTTGGTGTTTTCTTAGTTGTAAATGCTATTGCCAATCATGATTTAACTCCCTTTTATATCTATGGATTAATTATCCTTGTTTTGATTGCTGCCGATATGGCCAGTAAAGGAAATCCTGCCCGAATGTTGCTTATTTTCTCTAGTTTAGGAATTGTAGCACTACTATCCGGAATGGCAACCACTGGAATTGTAAGTGTGTATGCTTTCACGAGCGTTGGTTTATTTTGTAGTACGCTATGGCCTTGTATTTTTACTTTGGCAGTAAGTGGATTAGGGAAACATACCAGCCAAGGAAGTAGTTTTCTTATTATGATGATTTGTGGTGGCGGAATTGTTAGCTGGCTGCAAGGTTTTGTATCTGAAAATATTGGTATTCAAGCTAGTTATGTTGTTGGTGTTTTATGTTTTTCTTATTTGGTTTTTTATGCCTGGAAAGTAAGTGGGATTTTAAGACGTCAAGGGATTGATTTTGATCAAAAAATCAGTGGAGGGCATTAAGAATTAAGATTTAAACCTTCTATATAAAAAAAATAGTTTTAATAGCCTTTGTTTCTTTTTCGGTTTCCTTGTCCGGACAAGCTTTTTTACATAGAAATACACAAGAAATTGTCAATGGAAAAAGTAAAAGCATTGTGTTGCGCCAAAAGTTTTATGACTCTATAAGGAACCTAAAAAAGTGATCGTCTTTAGACGAACTGACGTTACCACCCATTATTAAAAGCAGAAACATTAACAAGTAAATAGAGAGATGAAATTAATTTTTTTTAAAAAAAATGCAATATATTTTTTATTCATAGCGCTGATTATATCGATTAATACAAATGGACAGGAAAATGTTTCGGACCATGGATTATTCATTAAAGACTGGCAAGGAAAGAGTTTTAAAAAACCAAAATCGGTTAAAAGCAATGACAAACCGATTGAGAATGTTAGTTCTATAATAACTGTTTATAATGATGTCAAGCTAAATAAGGTTTCCAGATATATCTCAGGAATCAATGCTACAACATACACGGGCAATTATTTGGCCGATAATAAGTTTCTGAAATTTGTTTCTGCTTTGAGTCCAAGTATTATTAGGTTTCCAGGCGGTGATGCCAGTAATGTATATTTCTTTAAGAAACTACCTGCTGATTTACCGTCCAAATCATTAACTTATAATGGCGAATGGCCTGGTTTTTCAGATGGCACAGAAGATGTTAACTGGAAAATGAATACCGAAAAATATTATGCATTTCTTGACTCTGTAAAATCAGAAGGAATCATTACCGTTAACTACCCCTATGCGCGATACGGTACAAGTAAAAATCCTGTTGCAAAAGCAGCATCATACGCTGCAGATTGGGTTAGGTTTGATAAGGGAAGAACAAAATACTGGGAAGTAGGTAATGAAACCTATGCTTGTTGGGAAGGTGGATTTAGGATTGACACCACACTTAACAAAGATGGTCAACCCGAGTATATTAATGGTAAGCTTTATGGGGAACATTTTAAGGTTTTTGCTGATTCCATGCGAGTTGCTGCAAAAGAGATAGGAACAGAAATATTTATAGGTGCAGTTTTTGTAGATGATGATGATGTCTGGGATGGTAGTGGCAAGAATGTTACAAAAAACTGGAATGGTCTTTTAGCACAAGAGTTAAGAAAAAGTGATGGGGGCAATTATGCAGACTTTATCACAGTACATTCGTACTTTCTGAACAATGAGAAAACACCTAAAGAAATAATTAATAGTTTTAATGTTTCAAAAGAACTACAGAATTTTATATATAAAAAACTCGATAAAGCTAAAGTTGAACATGTCCCATTGGCTTTAACTGAATGGAATATAAAATCACCATATCAAACGACTCAAATTGGAGGTTTACAAGCCGTTTCTACTTCCTGTAGAATGCAGGAAATTGGGTTTGGAGCATCCTGTTATTTTTCATTAAAAGATTATTGGAGAGGAGAGAAATCGGATTTTGGAATTTTCAGTCATAACGATCCGTCACTACCAGAATCAGAACCATATCCATCTTTTTATCATCTGTACTATTTGAACAATATAATAGGAGACAAAATGATTAAAACTCAAATTGTTCCCAATATAGATAGTTTATCGTGTTTTGCATCCTCATATGAAAGTGGTGGAATCGGAATGATAATTATTAATAAATCCGGAATTGAGCAGTCATTCAAAATTGATTTACCTAATTTTAAAATTGGTAACAATTATTACTGGTATGAATTGTCAAAATATGACGATGGTAATATTTGGTCTGAAAAAATTGCTATAAATGAAATTTCAAACCCTAAGCATTCAAAGGGTGGTCCTTCAGAAAACTTTACAAAAATACCTGCATGGACTAAAAGCACAAAGCAAGGAATTACAATGAAGATAAAAGGATTATCAGCTATCTACCTTTTAATTGACCGCAAAAATTAAAAGAATAAAACGGGTGGTAACAGCTAGGGTTGCGTGCGCAGCACGAACAATGAAACAGGTGTTGAACCCACCCAAGCTTCTGAAGTCATAACTATTTATCTCCTATTTCATTTGGGAGGTTTTCGATGTTTTGCACTTTTACATTTATTACGTCCAAAAACATATGCAGAATGAATTTCCTAAAACAGGCTTTTTACAGCCTGTTTTTTTTATTTAAAGTGTATTTGCTTTTCCCTTTTTGGGTTTAATAATTCCTATTCGCTATGATAATAAAAATTGGATTATTCACCCACTTATTTACCCATTTTTGGGTTTATATAATGCAAAATCCAAACTCCACCCTTAGTTCCTTCACGCTCTAACAAACCTTTATTTTTAAGAATCTCTATATTGTTATCCAATGCAGTTGCACTGAAATTAGTCATTTGCATTAAAACAGATTTTTTTATTTTATTGTCGCCATGAATGGCTTTGATAATTATAATTTGTTTTTCGGATAAATTATTCACCCACTTATTCACCCACTTATTGAAATCAAAAGGTCTTCGTAATGTTATAGTGAACATTCCATCGATGTCAAATTCAGGAGGAGTTAACCCATTTTCTTTCATTAAATCACGCATTCTACTGATGCCGGAACCAATTTGCTCTACCATTCTCATTCTTTCAAACAATCCAAAAATTAAAGGATTACGGCTGAGGCTTCTTTTTCCAAAATCATTCCTGGAAATGGCACTTACTAAACCTCCCGGATTACTAATTTCTATACGGTCGTTGAATAATTCAATAGTAATTCGTCCTCCTTTGTCATAGTAGTCCCTGTGGGCAAGTGCATTAATAATCGCTTCTTTGAATACCGTTTCCGGGATTTCCCATAATTCGTTTCTGGGTTTAGAACCTGTACCCTCAATATCATAACGAATATCCAGTTTTGATTTCAGCCATGACATACTTTTTAAAAATTGTTGGTATAATGCCCCTGTCATTACTTTATCGTCAATGATGTATCTTTTGTCTGTACCGTCAAAAGCAACACAACGGATGACCGCCTTTTCGAAAAAGTGATTTGGCTCTGTGGCAAAGAATAAAACGGAACCATTTTTAAAATAACCGTCTTTTGTGATCAACCTTAAATTTTGGAATATCTGTTCTTCTGAAATGGCATCACTCAATCCTGCTTCTTTTCTAAAGACAGCAATATTTTCTGTATCTAGGTCGGTTCCTGGATTGACTTCTGTACAGGGGGCTTCATCAAAGTAAATACGATCTGCCTGTTGGAAAAAATCTCTCATTTCTTCTACAGTCGTTAGCTTTTGGGAATTGGGACCTTGACGGACATAAATAGCACCAGAAAGCACATAGGGTTTATTTTGACCAGAAGGCACTTCTATTACTCCAATGCTTTTACCTTCCACCTCAACGATATAGAATTCGCATTGTAATGGAGGCGAAATTTCTCCAATAGAGTTTTGTATGGCCGAACGTTTGGCATTATCAATAGTAACTCCTTTGATTGTATTTTTATCATCCACTCCAATCAATACCACACCACCCGAAGCATTGACAAAAGCGCATACTTCTTCGGTAATGCTTTTTAGGTTAGAGGGAAGATTTACTTTGAATTCGGCATTGAATCCTTCTCCAGAATTTACAATGTTGATTATATCGGTTGGGTTGAGCATTTTAAATTAAATCTTCTTTATATACTTCTATTCCTTTTTTAAAAACAATTAAGCCATAATTTTTACTCATTACAGCTGTAAAAGATACACTTGGTAATAATGAACCATATAGTGCAGTTCTATATCGACTACCATAATTATTTTCAACTATTATTTCTTTCATTATAGGTGTCGAAAAATATTGAGAAACATGTGTCAATTTAAACTCGTTTGATAATAAATGAAAACCATCTTGAATTTTACTTTCAGAGGAAGAAATCTCAATTAGTTTTTTTAAAATATCATCATAGTTAATGATTGGTAAAATAAAATTTATTTCATTTACATTCATTGATGTTACAGGTAAATTTTCAAAATTTTTATATACTATTAATCCAATCCCTTCAAAGTTTTTACTTTTTAGATTATTTAAATCAGTACAAAGCTTTATTATTTTTTTTAACATGATCATTAATTTAATCTACCTAATAACTTTTTTTGAGAAAATTGAACTTTTATTGTACCATTATTATTTCTCTGATTATAATATTCCCCTTCTAAAGTTTGTATATCTTTAAAATATTTTAACTTGGCTGTTCCTACATGATTATTTAGATTGAATAGAGGTGCAGTTTCGTTGGAAAATATATAAAATAGACTAAACGTATCATTGTTTTCAGGAATAATTTGTTCACTTACACTAAATGATGTAGAAGTATTTAAAAGAGTTACACTATCTCCAAAATAAGAATATATATGTAATTTTGATGCAGTCTGTTTAATCTCCATAACGCAAACTTTTTGAACAAAATTACCAGGTGAACTTTGATAGCTTGAATTTACAACTCCTGTGTATCTACCGTTTAAATTTGGAATATCAATAAGCCAATTAAATATTTTATACTTCCATCCGACTAAATCGATAAAAATAATGGTTGAAGTTAATAGTGTAACTGTTGAAAAAACTCCAAAATAACTGTATGCCTCATTCAATAGTTTATATTTAATAATTGTATTCTCAATATATTTTGATACAAAATTATAAAATACAGATAATACTAATATTAAAATAATCAACCGATTTGTATTATAATATTTAAAATTCAAAGTCCAAGTAATTTAAAATTCATCAAATTTAATATTTTTCTCAATCTTAATTCCTGTTTTCTCAACATATGAAATATAAAATCCTTTTCTACCAATTATTAGCATAAAGATTATTTCTGAATTAAGGATATTGCCTCTAATTTGTTCTAATATGGATTTTTTATCAAGACCAGAAGGAGCAGGATAATCTTCGGGATGTGTATGCCATTCACCCAAATATATTTTCTTCCCCTTACTATCCTTAAAAAATTCATTAATTATTTTTTGAGCATTCTTTTTAGATCTAGTAAAATTAAATCTACTCGATTTGTCGTGCTTACTTGGTAAAGAAACATCTGTAATTGAATAATTATTATTATCTAAATAATGACCAATTAAAATACCTCCAGCTTCTGGTTTTTGGCTTTGGTCTTGAATGAAGAGCTTCATTTTTTCAAATACTTCCTCGGATAATTTGATAGACAAATCTCCTAACTCAAGTTCTATCATAAATCATTTATTATTAGTTGATATGAACTGTTATTCGTTCCAAAATCTGTAATTACTAATCCCTTACTATTTAGTAATGCTTTATCTCCAATCCAAGAATAAACCTTTGAAATATTATCATTATTTGTAATATGCTCTTTTAAATATGGAAAAATAGATGAAAGGAATTGAATTAAATATGAAGCCGAATATGGAAAATAACCAGTTTGACAACTGCCTTCAATTAAATATGTTTTGTCTTGTTGATTTTTTGAATTCGATAAAACACTATAATCATAATTTTCTTTTTTTATAAACTCTAAAGCTCTTTCAGCATCATTAGGCATAATGAACAACATTTGACCACTCGCTAAAAAAGGCTCAACCCAGAAAATGAATGTAGGTTTTGTTAATTTTCCATCAATTACTTGATTGAGTATAAACTCTTCAATCATTGTTTTTCCAATTGCTACAATATGAAAATCACAATCATTTATGAAATTAACTTCTGTTTGAATAATTGTGGTTACAGAAATTGCCCTAATATCAACTTCGGTTAAAGGATTAGTGTTTTTTAAGTCATTTTTTATCGCATCAACTTTATTATTTTTTAAAAGTGAAAATCCAGATAAATGTCTATTTATGTTCTCAGATGATAAAGCTTCCTTATCAATTAAGTTAAATTTAATTATTGGTAAGTTTTTTAGAAAAAAAATAAGATTTGAGCCTACACTGCCTAAACCACTAATTGCAATAGCCTTTTTAGTTTCTATATAGCCAGTTGTTCTTAATTGCAACCTATTGAAACTTAAATTATCAAATGTTAATCTCGTTACATATTTCCTTTCATTAATGCGATTTGATAAATGATCTATTTTTGAAAAAATGTTTCTATTACCACCTTTTTTCCTTGACAAAATTTCAGCATTCTTGTATGTCCAGCCATAATATTCTTTCGAAGAATTATTTGTATTTACAAAAACAACTAAAACACAATCAAAATCATTATTTCTGCATAACTCTTTGAATTTAATATAATTGATATTGTCTTTTTTTACAATTGTTAATGTGTCTGCAAAAGTTAATTCAAATGGAGGATTAATAAAATTATTTTCAATAAACAAAATGTCTATTTCCTTGAAACTGCAACTATGTTCTTTCGCATACTCTTTTATTTTCTCAAAATCTGCATCATTGTTACTAATAAAATACTCATAATTTGATAAGTAATTATTTGTGAATTTTATACCTTTTATTTCTTCATTACTGTTCTCATTTATTGAATGAAATCCTAAATTTAAAACAATATCATTTTTAGAATAATTTAATTCCCAATATGCTTTAAATTCTCTTTTAAATTCTCTTTTTTTATACTCAGCATCTTCAGCATCACGAATTATTTTTTTTGCTTTAGAAATCATTAATTCTATAAAACCAGCATAATCATTCTTTGGTAAAATTAAATTTAACCCTTCATCAAAAATACAAATGCTTAAATCATCATTAATGTGAGGAATATATTTTAAATCTTGGTAACTCTCCTTACTGATAAAGATTTTGGGTGACATAAATGGAAAACCATTTGGAAAATTCAAATAGAGTATGACATCAATATTTTTATTATTAAATGTTAGCTCTGTTTGAATTTCCCAAACAATACTGTCTTTATAAAATTTATAATCGAGTTTTTTTAATTCTTCAATTTCTAAATTTTTACAGTTTTCAATTTTACCAAATTCTTTTAAAAGTAATTCGTAGTTAATCATTAAGCAGATTTGTTATCGTATCGTAATTGGTCAGGTGACGCAAATGCTTTTGCTACATCTTCATCCTTTTCTTCTATTGTTGAACATGGGAATCTATCTCCCAAATGTTTTTGCCATTTTGCACAAGCATCTTTTTTACTTTTTGCTTCTATAGCTTGATTTCCGGAAGTTATTAAACTATCTAATGCACCTAGAAAATTTTTCTTTCTTGTTTCAGATGAGTATTTGTCTAATAAATTTTCTTCGGTATCAACAGTTGGTCTAAAACATTCATATCTAGCCCAAAAGTTTTTGGAGGTATCAACTGCTAATTGAATAGATTTTAAAGTTTCCAAAAATGCTTCGTCGTCTCTATCTTTTGAAACATAATTGTTAACTGCAAGAATTGTAAATATCATACCACTAGGTAAATTCAAGTGGTTTTTATTATCTGTCCAATCTTTTAAATAACGTACTATCCTTTTCAATTGTTCTTTTCCTTTTGCTTTTTCTTCAAACCATAATCTAAAAGCATAAGGGTCACTTGGTATCCAACCTTTCTCTTTGTGAGCTAATTCTGGTACATCAGAGCTATCGAAGAAAAATTCATTATCATTGTCTGTAGTTTTATAGTAAATGGGTAAATCTATATGATATTGAGCAGCGTATTGAACTCTAACGCAAGTGTTTTTATCAATACTATTTTGATTAGTTCTATTTTCAACAGCTTTCAAAATCCAAGAGTGAGCTTGTGATGGAGTCGGTCTATCTTCTTCTTTACCAAAAATATAAACGCCATCATCAACATCATATTCACCACTTAGAGGAAGAATAGATGTATTCATAGAAAATGAACCTTGACCTTTGAATTTTACTGTATGTTTATCTCTTTTTTCATTAAAATATTTACGAATATCATCTCGAACTGCATTTCTAGAAATTCTTAATTCTTCTTTTCTTTTTTCAGAAAGTTTAATGTTGTCATTAAAACTAACAAATGTTTCATGTAAATCAGCCATTTTAATTTTTTTTAGTTGTGTTATATAATTTTTTATTTTTGAAAAATTCAATTATTTCAGGCTTTTTCTTAAATATATCAGCCATGTCTTTCCCCTTGCCTTTGATTAAATCTAAAGCCTTTGGGGTAGCTACATCAAGTTGAATCAAACTTTCTTGGTCACTAGATATTTCAGAGGTTGGAACTCGAATATAATCAATTGATATATCTGAAAGGTTCTGTATTTTTTCCATGAAATAATGTGAAAAATAACTTTGTCCTGTTAGTGAAGTTTCGAATAGCTCATCTTTCCAATCTAAAAATGATCTATTCCTTTTTAATCCAGTTTTTTTGCCTCCAGTTAATGAAAGACTACTTACGGATAATATTTTCAATTTATCAAACTCTTTATTTTTACCAACAAAATAGTCTAATGCTTCTAATAGACCAACTAGTGTTGGATTATTACCCCAAACTCCACCATCAATAAACTGTTTATTATTGTAATATTTTAATTCCGCCATAGGAAAATATGTCGGAGCAGCCGAAGTCGCTAATGCTACATCGACCATTAAAGCACCATTATCTCTGTCAAGATTTCCTTCTTTATGATCAAATTTAAAAACAAAAGGTCTAGCTTCAGTTATAGTATAACTTGGAATACACAACAAGTTATTACTATCTCCAATTTTACTATCCCTGAAGATGTTTTCTAATGCACTTTTCAAAGGTTTATCAGAGAATTTACCTCCATAGAGAACCTGTTTTAATGTACCTCTACTGATTTTAGTTTTTCCGAATTTTACTTTATTGAAACTTGGAAAGATGTTTGGTCCTTCTTCCTCATAAAACTTACAAATTTCCGAAGCAGGAATTTTCAAAGATAGTGCAAGTGCAATCAATCCTCCAGTAGAAGTTCCACAAATCATATCAAAATAATCCGAGATTGAACAATTGAACTTTTCTTCAAATTGTTCTAATATTTTAGCGGAATATAACCCTTTAATACCGCCACCATCTATTGATAAAATCTTAAATTCTTTTTCCATTTTTAATTACCTTATAATTAACTATTCTCAACAATGGTTACCTTTTCCTCACTCAATCTATATAATTTATAAATCATTTTATCTATTTCTTTATAGTTGGTATTAATTCGAGATTTTAGATTGTGGACTTTTTTCTGTTCCTGGACTTGAACAGTATCTTGTTGACTCAAATATTTTTTGAAGACTAAGGCTTGGAATAATGACATTTTGGTAACGCTTTTATTTAGAGAATCTAAAATTACGTAATTAGAAACAGAAGTAGGAAATTTGTTATTAACAAAAAACGTTCATAAAAGTTCATTTTATGAAGTTCAAATTAAATTGCTTCTTTTGTAGTTTATGAATGTTCCATCTCATCGTTTGTCTTTTGCATCATTATCGAAAGCAATTAAATTAAACATTTGTCTTAACCGGGAACGGACACGGTTTCCATAAAATGCTTCGATTTCAGATGCTGAAAGGTTTGTCGTTATATGCGTTATGATTTTTTTAGAAGTAAAAATATCATAACGACTTAATAGAATTTCAGCCATTACGTTGCATTCATTTCCGTAGTATTTTAGGTTGTTTTCTACTCCTAAATCATCGAAGCATATTGTTTTTGGTTGTGATTCATATAATTTTCCCATACTGTATTTGTGAATGATTTGGTAGCCGTCCTGGATAAACTCAAAACTAATGTCCCGGCACGGTTTTACTGTAAATTTATGTTCGGTAGGAGTGAGGTGTTTCATTAAATTCATTAATGAGGTTTTGCCACAGCCTACAGGACCAGAAAGTAAAATTCCTTTGTTGAGGTTAATATTGTACTGAAAACAGGCAGCTTCGTCTTTTAGAAAATAAGCGATTAGTTTGTACACTATTGGGTAGTCGGTTTCCAATATTTTGAAATGATTGCCGTAGAGTTCAATGCCTTTGTTTTCGAGCCAATTGATTACATCGGGATAGCTATAGTGGGATTTTATTTCCATGATAGAACTTTGTTAAGATTTCATGTTTTTTAGTTTTATACTTTCTTTTGGCTTGACCCAAAAGAAACAAAAAGTCAAGACTGGAGTTTTCAGCGGTCAAATTAATTCTTTGAATTAGCTTCGCTCTGTTCGCCATTGGCTCGAGTCTAAATGAAAAGAACTCGCTTCGTTCAAACAGCTTTTCATTTTACGAATTCTGCGAATATTTGACGCTCGCTTCCAAACTCTATGTCACTAAAATCACAAGGGTTCTGCATAATCTTTGTCGATCCCTGTGTTGAGGTGTTTGGCTCGGTCTATTGGTGTTGCAGTGGTGTTGTGATTGAAATTTATGCTGTTTAATATCCAATTTTGTGCTGCTGCTTGCCAATCGACCATAGGAGTTTTGCCACCGACTAACCAACCCACACTGGAGAAATAATTAAAAAACTTTTGGGCTTCGAGTTCCGGGAAGTTATTACCTAGAAAGTAGGTTTTGACTTCTTCAAGAACAGGATTTGAGTTTTGATTATGTGTCACTTCGACAAGCTCAGTGTGACAACTTTCATTCTTTTCTTTTTTCACGGAACTTTTTTCTTTTTTAGCAGTTTCAATTTTTAAAAAATTATCATCATTTTTATTTTTTTTTGCTTGCTCGTCCAAGTTTACAATCTTTAAATCGTTTGAATTGTTTGGTATGTTTGTATTGTTTATATAAGATACTAAAGCTTGTTCAGTACTAGCCTCATTAGTTGTGTCACTACTAGTTTTCGACTTGTTTAGTACTTGTTCATTGACTGGTTCAAAAACAGTTTCATTTTTTGGTATTGTTGTTTTTTCGTTTTTGGGAATTGGTTTTAAGTCGTCAGAAAAATTGAATAAATGTACATGACTTCCTTTGAAAGGATTATAAGATGGTTCGTAGTTGATGTAGCCCAATGAATGTAGGTTCTTCAAACATTTGTGGTAGGTTGCTTTAGAACTGATTTTACTAATTCGCATCACCTCATCACGGGAAATGCTGATTGGATTTTTGAATCGATTGCAATTCCAGAACTGGAATAAGGCGATGTACAGACTTACGTGGGTTGGATTGAGTGTTTTGTCAATGGCTACTTTCTCAAAGAAACCAGTGAGGTGTTTAATGTAGTTCATCGCACCAGCCATTTTGGATTGAATAAAGTAACTGAAGCGTCGACTTTATTAGCTTCTAGTAATTTATCTAAATCAGCACTAGAGTAATATAAAATCCCCCCAATTTTGGTATAGGTAATGGTTCCGTTGATGCGTAGGTTTTGTAGAGTACCAGGAGAAATGTTTAATAACTTACGTACTTCATTAGATTTGAGCCATTGTTTAGGTTGTTCAGGTTTTGATTGAAGAATTTCTTTTAAATCGTTTAACAATAAATTTCTAAACTCGTTTAAGTCTTCCCGGGTAATAATTTCGATTTCCATAACTTGTATTTTTAAATTGTTATGATACAAATTTGTGAAGTTTGATTTGTTTTATTTCCCAACCTGAACCCAAGTTGGGAACGATTTTTTTTAAATGACACTAAAACTTAATAAATTAAGGGGGGTAAGAGGAATAGTGAATCTAATCACTTTTTTTTCTTGAATTAAATTTCTTGATGAGTTAGATAAAAAAGGACTTTTTTCAGGAATACCCAACCTGAACCCAAGTTGGGTATTGTTACTTTTCTTCCTCAATTTCATCCTTCAGTGCTTTTGAAAGTTTAGTCAAAAATTTTGTTTTATCTTCTTTTCTGTTTTTTATGTCGATGTAGCTTCTGTATATGCTGTCTTCCAATTCCATATTGAAAATTTGTCCAATGGAAATTGCCAGATCTTTAATATCGATATTGCCATGATTTATTACTTTTTGCTTTTGAAGCGCATATATTAATTCAATCAAATCAATTTTATTGCCAGTCCAGTTTAATGTTGGTAATTTGTCTGATAGGTTGTTTGAGCTAATATTCACTAATTTTTTTTCCAGATAATTTACCAGTATATCATTTGCTATAATTTGGGCTACACAATAGTCATGAGGAGTGCTTACCCGAATATCATAGTTGATAATATGACATTCGTAATAACTTAATTGTTTTCCTCTTGTTCTGGTAAAGTATTGATGATCGTAATGCTTGGAACCAGAGCGAAAATATTGGTTGAAAAGTTTATTTTTTTTCGAGTACTGGAAAATTTGTTCCAGTTCTTTTTCAAGGTATTTAATTTTTATTTTTTTTGATGTCGGACTATTTGATTCAATATCTACTATTTTGGTGTAATAGATTAGTTGTGAAATCAATTTAGGCTTAACATATTTGAAAAAGTAAATTTCATCATCAATTGATGAGAATGTGTGTTTTTTGAGCCAGCGGTGCAGTTCTTTGATTTTTTTATTAATAATTTCAATTATTTGATTAGCTGCTAGAATGGAGTTTTTGTTGTTTCGGTTAATTTCGTCGAAAAGCAAATGTAGCTCATTATAAAATTCATCAGAGTATGGGTGCATGTTAAAAACAAATCAGGTTATTAGTACAAAATAACATAATTTTAGTGGACTCAAATTAATTTTTTTAAATAAAAAACCTACAAAAAATATTGATTTTATGATTTTTTTCAATATACGTTGGAACAAGAAGATTAGCTTATTTTTGTTTCTTTTATTTCGATATTGAATTTGTTTCTCAAAATTTTCATATCCTCACTCACTTTTCTATCTAAAACTTTAGCATAATGCTGAGTAGTTCTCAAATTTTTATGACCAAGCATTTTGCTCACACTTTCTATGGGAACTCCATTAGTAAGTGTTACAGTTGTAGCAAAGGTGTGTCGGGCAATGTGAAAAGTTAGTTCTTTTTCGATTTCGCAAACAGCTGCTATTTCTTTTAAATAGGCATTCATTTTTTGGTTGGATAGAATAGGTAGTAGCTTATCTTCATTCAAACATTCCGGATTATTTTCATATTTATCGATTATCATTTGAGTGACTGGAAGAATTGGGATTTTAGAAGCACTCTCGGTTTTTTGTCTGTGAGTAAAGATCCATTTCTCGCCATCAATCCCATAGCTTATATGAGACTTTGTTAGGTTTTTGACATCGATGTAAGCTAAACCTGTAAAGCAGCTAAAAAGGAAGATATCGCGAACGAGAGATAATCTTTCTGTTTTAAATTCTTTTTCTATGATTGATTGAATTTCATTTTCAGTTAAATAAACTCTTTCAACTTCTTTTACTTTTGATTTGTAGTTTACAAATGGATCTTTATCAAGCCAGTCATTGGCTAAACAAATTTTGATAATCTTATTGAAGTTCTTAATGTATTTTACAGCAGTGTTATTAGCACAGTTTCTAACGCTTCGTAACCAAAATTCGTAATCGGCTATAAAGGCATGATCAATCTTTGTAATATCGATATCAGAAACGTTGTATTTCCATTGCAAGAATTCAATGGTATGCTTTAGTGAAGTGGTGTAGCGTTCTAATGTTCCTGGGGCATATTCTTTTCCAATAAGCTCTTTTATTTTGTTGTTATGATCTTGGAAGATAGGGACGAGCATGCGTTTGGTTTCGGATAAACCGAACAATTCATTTTTTAAATTTTCAGAGGTAATATTGATGTCTTTTTTGAAAAGTTTCTTCTCGGCTTCTAAAACTTGATTTTTTAGATAATCGAGATGACTATTTATTGTTCTAGCTTCTTCGGTAGTGCCTTTAACTTTGTTACCTTCTGAGGACCATTTATCAGGATTGATATATTTGTTGGTACTAAACTCAAATCTTTTGGCATTTACTGTAACTCTGGTGTAGATCGGACAAACCCCTAAATTATTGGTTTTTGCTCTCTTGATATAAAAGAGAATGGATACTGATGTGTTCATTGTTGGTGACCTTAAAGTTATTATTAAATTTATTTGATTTAATAACTACACACAAGATGTACATTTTTTGAATATGCTGTTGAACACCTTGCTGTAGCGGTGTTTTCATTGCGAGGTGTCACTTGAAATTTAAATTTTTAGTGACACCTTGAAAGACACCTAAACTTTGAGATTTATTGAATAATTTGATTATCCTAGAAATGAAAAAACCCACTAAATTGTTGAATTTAGTGGGTTTTAGTTCCATTTGCTTTTCAGCTCGCGGAGAAAGAGGGATTTGTCTATTTCAAAAATCACCAATAAAATCAATACTTCGCAAAGCATATTATTTAAGTGACACCTCGACTGACACCTCTTTATAAGGATACTATTATTCTAAATTCAAAGTAGTCAAATATAAGTATAATTGTTTGAATATTAAAGTGTCAAGGCTAAAAAATGAACTAGTAGTTTAAGTGTTTAGTTATGCGTATCCTGATTAAAATTTGTCTAAACTATTTTTAAATTTTAACCAAAAATCAAGTGAGTTACTTGTTCATATTTTATACCTGAATATGTACAGAACTCATCAATTGTTAGGAACTCATTTTCGAGCTTATTGAGGTCTTTCTTTATTTTTTGCATCAATCTGGTGCTTTGACGATAACTCTTGCCTGTTATGCGCTGTATGTCCTTTGGATAGATGCACACCCTCTGGGTATTTGTTTTCATACTTTATACTTAACTTTGATATAGCGATGCTATACTTCTGACGTGCAGAAATTCTTTTGCAATTTAGTTATAATTCTTCATACTTATTTATCGTGTTTTTAAGTTCATTTTGGACAGTTGTGTCTTTTTTGGACATACGGTACACCTGTGATTTTTCCTTTTAAGAATTGCTTTGTAAACTTTGCTTAAATCATTCAAAATGTGGTTGCAACTGATTGAACGAATGAAGGAGATTTTAATTGAATGTAGAATTAAACTTTAGGAATTATGGCAAGGCAAAAAGGCATAATTAAATTAAAAGGTACTATCGGGGATATTACTTTTTACAAAACGCAGGATGGGCATTTAGCGAGAGAAAAAGGCGGAATTGACGCTAATAGAATCGCAAATGATCCTGCGTTTCAAAGAACGCGTGAAAACGGTTCTGAATTTGGCAGAGCGGGTAAGGCAGGTAAGTTATTGAGAACAGCTTTACGTGTATTGTTGCTGAATTCGGCGGATAGTCGTATGGTGAGTCGTTTGACACAATCTATGGTCAAAGTTATTCAGGCTGATTCTATCAATGAACGTGGATTACGAAACGTAATTGATGGTGAAGCCGAATTGTTAACCGGATTTGAATTCAATATTCGAGGGAAACTAGGAACGAGTTTGTTTACGCCTTATACCGGAGGTATTAACAGAGTTTCTGGTGAGATTTCAATAGATATTCCTTCTTTTATTCCATCGAATATGATTGCGATTCCTGGAGGAACTACTCATTTCAAAATCATTTCAGCTGGTATTGAAGTAGACTTCGAAAATGAAACATTTGTTGAGCAACATTCAGAGACAGCAATCATAGCTTGGGATGCAACGCCTACAGCTGTTATTAGTCATGTGAATACTGTTACTCCTAACAGTACTAAACCATTATTCCTGGCTTTAGGATTGGAGTTCTATCAAGAAGTAAACGGTAGCATGTATTCGTTGAAAAATGGAGCTTATAATCCATTAGCACTTATTGCTGTGGATGGAGGAGTTTAAGCAAGAGTTAGAATTTAGAAATCAGAATTATGGTTTTGTTTTTAACTAGAACTTATTTCCCTGAAGGAACCAATGGTAAACTCGAATGCGAAGGCAAATTGATTTGTAATACCATTGAATTGCCGTGGAAGATGAACGAAACGAAGGTTTCCTGTGTTCCGGAAGGGAAATATTTTATAAGAAAGCGATACAGTTCAAAATACAAATGGCATTTGGAATTAATGGATGTACCCAATAGAAAGTATATCCTTTTTCATCCTGCTAATAATGCTCAAAAGGAATTGCAAGGCTGTATTGCTCCGGTAACTAAACTTTCTGGACCTGGTTTAGGTTTGATGTCCCGAAAAGCTTTTACGAAGCTAAAAGACTTTATTTATAAAGCTTTGGACAATAAAGAAAGTGTTGAATTGATTATTGAATAGAGATCCTTTGCTAACGCTCAGGATGAAAAATTGGAAAAGATTATGAAAAAAATTATAAAAAGAGCTTCAGCTCCCACACCAAAGTTTTTTAAAGTGCTTCGAAATGTTGGTTTGGCATTGGCTGCCGTTGGTGGAACTATTTTAGCAGCTCCAATTGCTCTGCCTGTAATAGTAACAACTATTGGAGGTTACGTTGCTGTAGCTGGCGGTGTTTTGTCAGCTGTAAGCCAGCTTACTACAACTGATGACAGCCAATAACCATACCTTGATGGGAACTGCCGGAGGCACATTTTTAAGTATAGTACCTAATATTCAATCTGAAGATATTGTAAAAACGGCTGTCTTGGCTACTGTTGGAGCAGTTGTCAGTTTTACGATTTCGTTACTGCTTAAAAGCCTAAATAAGAAGCACAAAAAATAAGTTTAGCCCTAGTTGTGGTGACCTTTGGGTTAAACAAAATGAAAGCCTAATCTCGTGATTAGGCTTTTTTAGTTTAATTTTCTTCAAATTGGTTTAAAGTAATTTCTTCAACTACAACCTTTGCACACGAACAATATAGCCCATTGTATTTTGCAATATCAATGGCTTTATCTCTACTATCAAAAACACCAAAGCAAACTCTTGATGCTTTGCTTTTCCATATATCGGTTTGATATAAAATAAATAGTTTCATAAGTATCTTTTTTAAGTTTTTAAAATTATTTGATACGATACCAGTTCAAAATAGCACAGCGCATTTCATTGATCAGTGCAATATTTTGCTGTAACTTATTCTCTTCTTGCTCCAGTAACCTCAACGCCTGGACTTGTTTAAGATGTTGTTCATGTTCAAGGATCATTTGATTTACTTTTTTATTAAATCCGTTTTTGAAATCCTGAATCCGTAAAAATGGAATTACGGACCTAATTAATGATGGATGCCAAAAATTGGTTTTCCAAAGGCTATAGGCTAGCCAATAGACTGTTTCGGCATCCTCGTCGTATTGAAACTGGATAACGAAGCTGTTGGCAAATGGCTCTTTGGATGGTTTGCCACTGTTCATCCCTTTGTTCAGGATAAAGAGTCGGTTTCCATTATAGCGGCAGTCTTTTTGATGGGTTTTGATAATGAAATTCGGCATGGCTTAGCAGTATTAAAAATCCAACAATATTTTATTGAAAAGAAAAAAGAGAAAAAAAGAAAGCCCTTAGAACAGCGGAAATGACGAACGAAAACGGAGGGAGGCACGACCGACTGGAAGTGAGGAATGGACGCTAAACTTGCTGACTTTTTTTCTTTTTCTTTTCGGAAAATGCAGTATCGTTCTTTTGAAAATTTATAGCAGGAACGTGATTTGGAAATCGGCAATCAAACACCCCCAAGCACCGCAGGGAGCAAAAAAGGCGTTAAGCGGCATAGCATATAAATAAGCCTTTTTTGCGGACGAGGAGCGCCGTGGCGGTGTTGCGGCAATCGAGCAGCCACGCTAGACCGGGAACGAAATGGAGCGGTAGCGCAATGGAGAGAAGGGATAGCAGCGTGTAACGGCGGGCTAATTATAAGCTCGCCGCCTTTTGGCGGTTACCTTGATTTAGGGCAAAGTGAGGTTTTTACCGAACGGAGCCAAGCCCGATGGCTGGGCGAAGTAGCAACCGCCCAATAAACAAGGGGCGGCAGACACGAATACTGCCGGAATGAAGTGGAGCGTCCTTCGACTGCGCTCAGGATGACGGGTTTTGTGCACTAATGAAAATGAGGTTCAAATGAAAAAAAATGTTTCTTGCGCAGGCAAGGGGAGCGAAACGAAATGAGGCTGTATTGTGGCTGCAACAGCCCCGACGAACGCAGGGAGAGAGCGTGTGAAGATGAGGGGGAGGAAGCGTAGTGGCTGCCTGCCTTTTTTCAAGGCTGGCTGACGCTATGCTGACGACCGGACTGTGAAATGGAGGGGCAGGCAACAAAATTCTTTTACCGAAAAAATAGCCTGCCCCGACTGGAACAGCCGAACGGAACAAAGTGAACGACCGAAGAGAGACCGCTTGATTGCTTCGCCAGTTTGAGCAATGCTCTCAGGTGCCCGTGATTTTTAAACCTACTTTTTAAAATAATATTAAGATCAAGACAATAATTTTTAAATGTTCTAGATGATATGAACATAGGATTTTTAGAACAATAAAAGTCCATTTATCTTTGATTTTATTTGTATTTGAAATAATTCATTTCTACCATTACAAACAATAGTTTTTTTTTTAAAGAATTAATTTCACTCACAAATTATTAAACGTTTTTTTTATATACTCATCAAGTAACTAATAAGATTTTCTTTTGTATCCAGACCCATTTTTTTTCTTAAACGATGACGGGAAACTTCAACTCCTCGACTTGAAACATTCATGATTTCTGCAATTTCTTTTGTAGACATGTTAATCAATAAATAAGTAGCCAAATCTAATTCTCGGGGTGAAATTTCTGGGTGTTTTTCTTTTAATCTTTTCAAAAAATCATAATGAACATTATTGATGTGTTTTTCTAAATCTTTCCAGCTTTTGTCTGTATTTACCTCTTTTTCAATGCTTCTGTTTAATTTTGTAAATTGGGATTTAGTAGATTCATCAAATGATTCTGTATTAATGTCTTTTAGTTTACGGATAATTCCGTTTAGAATTTTGTTTTTCTTTACTACTTGTAAAGAATTATTGACTAGCTCCTTGTCTTTTGCTAGAATCTTAGTTTTAAGCTTGTCCTTTTTTAGCTTTTCAATTTCCTTTTCCAGCTCATATTGTTCTTGTCTGATTTTTGATTCTTTTTCCAGATATAGCCTTCTTTGCTCAATGGTTTCATAATATTTATTTTTTCGTATTTTCATTTTTGTTCTTTGTCTTATATAAAATATTGATACCGCAGTAAGTAAGATATAAACTAAATACGCTAAAAAATGCCTGTACCATGGTGGGGAAACCGTAAATACAATAAATGTTTCTTCTGATTGAATTCCATAGCTATTTCTCACTTTTAATTTCATTTTATAATTACCTTCTCTTAAGTAGGTATATTCTTTAAATGAAATTGTAGACCAATTGCTCCATTTGTCATCAAAACCCTCTAATTGATAAGAGAATTCAAGATTTTTAAGGTTTTCATAAGTAGGGGATGAAAATGTAAATTTAACGTGATTTGCAGCATATGGAATTAAATATTTTTCAGATATTTTTTTCCCGTTTCCGAAGATTAGTGTGTCACCTGGAAAAATAAAACTTCGAATAAAAACGGTAGGTTTAGTTACAGTGCTGTTTAATAATTGGGAATCATAGTGTGCTAATCCGTCTTTTAGTCCTATAAATATGTTTTGTGAGTTAAGGGTATTAACAGAAAGAAAACCACTAACTAAATTTCTGGTTAAGTTTGAAAATGGGGTAACGGTATTTGTATAGCTACCATTGCTGTTTTTCATTAATTCACCTAATGATTCATTGAATGTATACCAGAGGTTTCCATTGGCATCTTCAGTTAAAGAGCTAATTTTAGGAATGTTTTTAAATACCAGACTCATTTTTTTATCTTCATAAAATAGGTCATGCTCTTTTGAATATCTGTAAAAATGATTGTTTGTTTGAAAGTAAATACTGTTATTTATTTTCTGAATCGTTCCAATTCCCTTTTCATTAGCTGATAAATTATGTCTGGTTTTTATGAATTTAAATTTTGAAAAATCATCAGATACTATCATTTGATATAAGAACCCGTCTATTTTTAACCATAAAAAATCGTTATCCAGTTCAAAAGACATTGAGGATTTATTAAAACCCGCGATTTGATTTCTAAATTTTAAACCATTAGCTGTCTTTTCGAATACTGCAAAACCCTTGTAATTTGATCCGATAATGAAATTTGGCTGACCAGGAACTGTCTGAAATTTAAAATAACCATTTTTATCCAGCACTTTTACTAGCTTGCCGCCTTTAATTACTAATGCTCCTATATTGCTGGCGCAGATCAGTTCGTTATTAATAATCTGTAAATTCCATGCTTGGGCAGTTGTACCTTCAACCAGAGTAAAAACATCTTCTTTAAAAGTTTTATTCCATGAATGATAAAATACACCCTGATTTGTAGCTACATACAAATAACCATCATATATTACCGAAGCATATACAGTGCTTATCTCATAACTGAATCCGAAATATGTAAAAGGAGAGCTTTCATTGATAAATGTGATTCCATCATCAAGGCCAAGCCAAAGATTATTTTTACTGTCAATAAAAGAAGTAAGTACCGTATTGTTTTGCAGTCCTTTTTTTCGATTAATATGCTGGATTATTTTACCATTTAAATCAGATATAATAATCCCGTTTAAAACTGAATTGAATACAATAAATTTGTCTTTTATGGCAACTCCGCCAAGTGAACTATTCTTTTTGATGAAAACATTCGCTTCAGTATCCCATGGTATCGTTTTTTCATTATTATAAATAAAAAGTCCCTTGTTTAAAGTAGCAATGAGTAATTTGTTTTCAGGCATAGGAAAGATACCCCAGATTTCTGTATTATTAAAAATGGTGGTGTTTTTTAGCCGGAATAATTTTCCATTTTTGTATTCTAGTAGCCCAGCTGTAATATCCTGAAAATACAAATGGTTATTTACCTGGAATGAAAATTGGAATCTGGTAGGTGCTTGCAGTAATTTAAGTTTGTTGTTCTTAAAGATATATGCTCTTGTAAATGACTGAAAAATAACTTCTCCTTTATGAATATGTATCTTCCAGATAATTTCATTTAAATTGATATTATTCTTGTTTACCATTTTAGATAAAGAAAAATACTCCAGCTTTCCTTTAGAATTAGAATTGAAATAGCCAAATTCACTGTAGCCACCCACAAAAATTTTACCGGAATCATCAATTTTCAAAGATTTGAGAGCTGTATTAGATATATTTTGGAAAACATATGTGTTCCATGAAGAACCGTCAAATTGAAAAAGACCATTATTATTAGCAAAGTATAAATTGCCGTATTTGTCTTGGTCAATACCCCAATTTTGTGTACCGCCTATATAATCGGATCTTTTATAATTTCGAATATCCGGAAGCCCGATGTTTTTGATTTGACCAAAAAAAGGTGCTACAAAAAACAGAAAAAAAAGTATGCTAAATTTTATTTGATTCATAATTATCTCTTTTAAGTTGTAGTCAGTCAATTTTTCTCTTTAAAAAAATGATTGTCATTTTAGTCATAATCTGTAATACTTACTGATTACCAATCTATCAATAAGGCTAAATTATCGTTTTTTTAAGGAATGTAATTTTTTTTGTTTTAAAATACTTTGATGTGTAATACATGTAAATCACAAAATCTTGATAATCAATGAATTAAAATAAATGTGCTGAGGTTTTGTTTGGTTTTTTTTCGGTGTAAAGTTAGATTTGCTGAGGTTTTGTTTGGAGGCAAAATTCCGAATAGCAAATAAATACCTTTAATTTTACTCGAAATAACTAATTAATTAACCAAAAATTTAGAAATAATGAAATTTACAAAATTGTTTATTTTCTGCTTTTTATCTATTCTATTCTCAATTTACGGACAGGCACAGGATGTTACCGTAAAAGGGAAAGTTTATGATCAAAACGGATTGCCCATTCCAGGAGTATCCATTTTAATTAAAGGAACTTCCAAATCTATTACATCAGATTTTGATGGAAATTATCAAATAAAGGCCGCTTCAAAAGGTACTTTAGTATTTAGTTTTATAGGTTACAATACCGCTCAGGAACCTATTAACGGAAGAAATCGAATTGATGTTAAACTTTATTCTTCAACAGAAGCTTTACAGGAAGTTGTGGTTGTAGGATATGGTACTCAAAAGAAAGGGCTGCTTACTGGAGCAAGTGTTAATCTTAAAGGTGAAGATCTTGCAGCATTGAACACAGGATCAGTCATGGACGCACTTCAAGGTATTGCAGCGGGTGTAAACATTACAAAAAATAATGGAGCACCAGGTGCAGGAACAAGGGTGACCATTCGTGGATTGGGAACTATTGGTAATTCAAACCCATTATACATAGTAGATGGTATATCTGTAGGAAACATAGATTATTTGAGTCCATCCGATATTGAATCTATTGATGTTTTGAAGGATGCTGCTTCTGCAGCAATATATGGTTCCAGAGCGGCAAATGGTGTTGTTTTAGTTATAACAGTAAAAGGACGTAAAGGTAAATCTGCAAAAATCAGCTATGATTTCTATTATGGAATACAAAATATATATAAAAACCTAGACCCATTAAATGCCCAGGAATACATGTATATTATGGATGAAGGAAGAGTTAATGATGGTCTGGCTCCAAATAACTGGAATACAATCGTTCACAACAACAACTGGTTGGAAACTAATTATCCTGGAGCTGGTAAGCAATTGGGTGATGATGTTTGGAATCAACTACAAGCTGGCTGGAAAGGTACAAATTGGATTAACGAAATGACCAAAAAAGATGCACCTGTAGTTAACCACTCTTTGAATATTAGCGGTGCTAGTGAAGATGTTGTTTATTCGGCGGGTATATCTTATTTTGATCAGGATGGCATCATTGGCGGAAACATTACAGATGCCGGTTATAAAAGACTTACAGCCAGATTCAACACTCAAATGGTGTTAAAAAAGAATGATCGACACAGCATTATTACGGTTGGAGAAAATTTTACTTACACTAATTCTCAAAATAGAAGTATAGCAAATGGTAATATCTATTATAATGATTTACACAATGGTCTAGTACAGAATCCATTGCAGCCTGCTTATTGGCAAACTTCTATTGACAGGAATATTAATGAGTTTGGATATACTCCTACATTAGATGGTTTGAATGCCGGACAAACTAATCCTTTAGCGGTAATGTTTTATAGAAACAACTATAATTATGGAAAGGGTAATAATATTATCGGAAATGCCTTTTTAGAAATTGAGCCCGTATTAAATTTAAAATTCAAATCAGTTTATGGGATTGATTCTTGGTTTGGTCACAGCAGATCAATGGATCCAACTTTTCATTTAGGGTTAAATTATGTAGATAATGTAAATGGTGCTTCGCAAAGTGAGTACTTCGGAGCAAATACAACCTGGACTAACACGGTTTCTTATGATAGAAAATTTGGGAATCATAAAATTACTGCTGTAGTAGGAACTGAATTAATTCAAAACCAAATTAATAATAATGTTAGTGGTTCCAGAAACAATTTATTGTTTCCCGGAGATCCAAAATATGCTTATATAAATAATACAGAAAGTCCAAGCTCGATAAATCAAATTAACGTTAGTGGTGCTGATTGGGCAGCTGGAGGTGGAGCTACTCAATCTTTCTTTGGAAGAGCACAATATGATTATAAAGAAAAATACCTTCTTTCAGCAACTATGCGTGCTGATGGTTCCTCAAATTTTGCCAAAAATAACAGATGGGGTTATTTTCCTTCGGTATCAGCGGGTTGGGTAATTACAAAAGAAGATTTTATGTCAAGTTCTTCAAAAATACTCAATTTTGCAAAATTGAGAGCAAGTTGGGGTCAAAATGGAAATCAATCAATTCCCAATTTTATTTACTCCTCACAAATTGCCTATGTTTTCCCGGGATACTTTTTTGGAGACACAAAGCCCGTTTCAGGTACAACAGCCTATCCTGAAAAAGTTACTAATCCTGATATTAAATGGGAAACATCTGAGCAGTTAAACATTGGAATTGATGCTAAAATGTTTGATTCAAGACTGGGAATTACTTTGGATTGGTATAAAAAGACGACCAAAGACTGGTTAGTAGAGGCGCCTATTTTGGGAACATTTGGTGCTGGTGCTCCCTATATTAATGGAGGTAACGTCGAGAATAAGGGTGTTGAATTATCTGTAAACTGGAACGATAAAGTAGGTGATTTTAAATATGGCATCACAATAAGTGGAGCTAAAAACAAAAATGAAGTTACTAAAATTGCTAATGCTGATGGAATAATCCATGGATCGAGCAATGTGCTGTCACAAGGGACTTCTGAGATTTCAAGAGTACAAGTTGGACAACCAATAGGGTTTTTCTATGGCTTTAAAACCGCAGGTATTTTGCAAAATCAAGATGAAGTAGATGCTTATGTAACACCTAGTGGAGCACCATACTTCAATGATCAGCGTCCCGGAGATATTCGTTTTGTAGATCAAAATAAAGACGGAGCAATCGATGAGAAGGATAAGGTATATTTAGGTAATCCAAATCCGGATTTAGAATTAGGGATTCAGTTAAATTTTGAGTACAAAGGTGTTTATTTAAATACGACTATGGCTGGAAAATTTGGAATGCAGCTGATGCAATCCTATAGATCATTTGCTGATAATTTTGATCAAAACTATACTTCTGATATTTTCAATCGTTGGCATGGAGAAGGCACTTCAAATACAATGCCCAGATTGACTGCTACATCAAACAGAAATACCAATTATATTTCTGATATTTTTATGCATAATGCTGATTATTTGAGAATTAATAACCTAACAATAGGTTATAATTTTAATGAGTTACTTTCAAATTTTAAGTTTATGTCTAATTTGAAATTATACGTTGCAGTAAATAACTTATATACGTTTACTAAATATAATGGAATGGATCCAGAGGTTCGTTTTGGACATGATGCAAGCTGGGCTTCAGGAGTAGATCTTGGCCTATACCCACAAGCAAGAACGGTAATGTTTGGATTAAGTGTAGATTTTTAATATAAATATAAAGACAATGAAAAAATTAAAATATTTTTTAGCAATTTCAACAATTTTTGTTGTTACAAGTTGCGGGGATTACTTAGATTCGGAGAATCTTTATGGGGTAAGTTTGGAGACTTTTTATAAAACACCTACAGACATAAACCAAGCAATGTCTGGTGTATACAACGCTATGTATACTAACAATGTTCTTAGTGAAGAGCAAATGGCTGCCAATTTAATGGATAACATGATGTTAGGCGCCGGAGGTTCTGATGATAAAGCAGCTAAATGGGTTGATAATTTTGAGGATCCAGTTGAAGATACTTATCGTGATATGTGGGTGCAATCTTATAATGGAATTGCAAGAGCAAATGCCATTATTGAAAAAACGGAGATAGCTGATTTTTCTAAGTATTTCACCACTAATGAAGAAGCCGAAAAATTTAAAAAGCAAGCGATTGGTGAAGCTTTATTTATGAGAGCCTTTTTTTACTTTAGATTAGCTAAGTTTTTTGGTGGAGTTCCTTTAATAGTTTCAGTTGACGGTTCAAAAACTGTTGCAAGAGCGACTTATACTGAAACTTTTGCACAAATTGCCACCGATTTAAAGTTGGCAATTGAGACAATGCCAGCTACTCCTTTTCCAAGTATTCCAACGTCTAGTTATGGACATGCCAACAAATGGGTTGCCGAGGCCTATTTAGCACGTGTCTATTTGTTTTATACCGGATACATGACTAATATAGAACAAAAAGCTACAACTGATTTACCATTAATTGGAGGTACAGCGTTGAGTGCTACAGATGTTACCTCTTATTTGAATGATTGTATAACTAATAGTGGTCATGCTTTAGTTTCCGATTTTAGAAATTTATGGCCCTATTCGTATGTAAACAAAAGTGCAGGTTCAACAGTATTACCTTGGGCTGTTACTAATAATTTGTCATGGGCTGGTCAGGACGGTAAAGCTCCTACTTTCGGAACAGGTAATCTGGAGACTATGTTTGTACAAAGATTCTCTTTTGGGGATTGGGGATGGAGAGACGGATATAGATATACTAATAGACTTTGTTTATTTACTGCGATTCGTGGTAATTCAATGGTGCCTTTTGGACAAGGTTGGGGATGGTGTACTATAAATCCTAAATTATGGAACGATTGGGGCGATAATGATCCCAGAAAGCTGGGCTCAATACTTCAAGTTGGTAAAGCGGAACAAGGAACCGATAGTTATCAGGCTGACCAGGGCGATCATGAAACGGGTTATTTTAACAAGAAGTACACTTCTTTGCAACATGGTTCTGCATCTGGAAATAAAGGTATGTTTGTTCAAATGTATAACTGGTCTAATGCAGATATGCAATTAATGCATGCACAGGATTTTATCTTTATGCGTTATGCGGATGTGTTATTAATGCATTCAGAGATTACTAAAACAGCTACCGGAATGAACGCTGTAAGAGCAAGAGCAGGATTAAGTGCTGTTGGTTATTCATTAGATGCCATTAAAGAAGAGCGTTTACATGAATTTGCGTTTGAAGGTTTGCATTGGTTTGATTTGATTCGCTGGGGAGATGTTACCACAGCATTCAATGATTCTTTCCCAGTAAGAAATTCAGGTACAGCCGCTACTTATACTGTAAAATACAGAACCGAAACTAAAGGTTTGATGCCAATTCCGGAAACGGAAGTAAGATTATCAAATGGAGTTTATAATCAAAATCCAGGCTGGTAAAACTGATTAACTATTAATAAAACATAATTATGAAAAATATTAAAGTATTATATCTCATCCTTGCTTCGTGTGTGCTGACTTTTTCGGCATGCGAGCCAACTGTAGAGGAAGATCATTTAGTAAACAATGTTAAGATTGAAGATGTAGATCTCAAAGCTACAAATACCACGTCAGGAGGTAATGAAGTCACTCTGGAAATGTCAACGCCAGGAGTTACAGGTTATTGGGATTATGTAATTGGGAAAGGATTAACTAATAGAACAACAATAGTTTTCCCCGTTACTGGAACTTTTAATTTTAAATACAAAGGAACTTTGGGGGCAGAGTTTTTCGAAAAAACGGTTCCGGTTACCATTAATGTATTGGATCATCCGGTACCACCTGAATGGACAGCTTTGTTAGGAATAGATGCTGCTGCAGGGAAAACATGGGTTTTTGATGGTGGTCCATCCCCTGATGGAAGACAATGGTGGTTTATGTCAGACCCAAATAATCCCATGGGTATTTGGTGGAATGCTGCAGGGGATTGTTGTCCTCCAAGTGATGCAGCAGGTAAAATGCATTTTGATTTAGACGGTGCACTAAATTTTACTTACTATAGTGGCCCATCAGCCTCACCTTCAGCAGGAAGCTTTGAGTTGAATGTAAAAAATCAGCAGTTAATAGTTGTTGGGACAAAAATTTTAGGAGCCGAAGGTGGTGGGGAAAACTCAAGTGGTATCTATAATATTGTTGAATTAACTGAAGATAAAATGGTTCTTTTTATCCCGAATGGCCCCTGGGGAACAGGCTGGACTTATGTCTATAAACCTGAATAATTTTGAGTTAGTTTCTTTTCGGAAAGAGAAGATTAAATTCTTCCTTTTTCGAATTATTGGTATTCAAATTGTTTAGAACAACTTTATTGGCTTATACGGTTGCAAAGATTAACAATAGTAATATGCTCACACAAAACTTTGGTTGATAGTTTGGTTAAGTTTGTGTAGGTAGAATGACCCATTCTCTTTATGATTATGGGTCATTTAAAAAAGCAATTAGTATAGTTATATCACACTAAAATCTAATTAAAATTTATCCTTTATCTCTTAATTAAAGGGAAACAGTGTTTTGTAACACTGCTTTATCATTCATTTTAAATAAACACTATAAAACTTAAATTCATGTTTAGGAATATTTTTAAAAATAAATTATTAATAATGATTTATTGTACAATGATAGTTATAACTGCAAATGCCCAGGATATTAATAACTCAAAATCTTTGGAAACTAAAATAGATCATATAATCTCCTCATTAACCATAGAGGAAAAAGTGGCCATGTGCCATGCACAATCTAAATTTAGTACCCCGGGAGTTGAAAGACTTGGTATTCCCGAATTATGGATGTCTGATGGTCCTCATGGAGTTCGTGGAGAAATTAATTGGGACAATTGGGGATACGCTGAATGGACAAACGATTCTATAACTGCATTTCCTGCATTGACTTGTTTAGCGGCAACATTTAATCCTAATTTATCTAAAAATTATGGAATAAGTATAGGCGAAGAAGCTCGTTACAGAAAAAAGGATGTGTTATTAGGCCCGGGCGTGAATATGTATCGATCTCCTTTGAATGGTAGAAATTTTGAATATCTGGGAGAAGATCCGTTTTTGGCTTCGAAAATGGTGGTTCCATACATTCAAGGTGTGCAACAAAATGGGGTTTCAGCTTGTGTAAAACATTATGCACTCAACAATCAGGAATCATGGAGAGATAATATCAATGTTGAAGTAAGTGAGAGAGCCTTACACGAAATTTATTTACCTGCATTTAAAGCCGCAGTTGAAGAAGGAAAGGTCTGGTCAATTATGGGCGCTTATAACCAGTATAAAGGTCAGTTTTGTGGTCATAATAGCATATTATTGAATTCTATATTAAAGAAAGATTGGAATTTTGATGGTGTTGTAATATCAGATTGGGGTGGCATACATGATACAAGACAAGCGGCTCTTAATGGTTTAGACATAGAAATGGGAACAGGCACAGATGGTTTAACAACATCTACAAAAAACGCTTACGATTCTTATTATTTGGCTGATCCTTTTTTAAAATTACTTAAAAGTGGCGAAATTAAGGAAGAAGTTTTAAATGATAAAGTTAGAAGAATTTTGCGCTTAATGTTTCGCACAAACATGGCTTCGAATCGTCCTTTTGGAAGAGTGAACAATCAGGAACATATAGATGTTGCCAGAAAAATTGCAGGAGAAGGAATTACATTATTAAAAAATGAATCTTCTTTTTTTCCCATCGATGACTCAAAAAAGATAACTATTGCTGTTATTGGTGAAAATGCTACAAAATCAATGACAGTGGGTGGTGGTTCATCTGAATTGAAAGCTAAAACCGAAATATCTCCCTTAGAAGGACTAAAAAATAGATATAAAAATGCAACTGTAATTCATGCAATGGGTTATGCTTCCGGTCCTTCGGCCTATGATAGGGTTATTCCTTCAACATTAGACGCAAATAAACTAAAACAAGAAGCAATTGAAGCAGCTTCAAAAGCAGATATCGTATTGTTTTTTGGTGGATTAAATAAAAATCATCTTCAGGATTGTGAAGGTGCCGATAGAAAAGAGTATAAATTACCATTTGGACAAGACGAATTATTAAATGAGCTTTTAAAAGTTAATCCTAATATAGGAGTGGTACTAGTGAGTGGAAATGCTGTTGAAATGCCTTGGATCTCTAAGGTCAAAGCCTTAATGCAGACCTGGTATTTGGGCAGTGTTGCCGGGGATGCGATTGCCGATGTGATTAGTGGGGATGTAAACCCTTCAGGGAAATTACCTTTTTCTTTTCCTAAAAAATTAAGTGACAATGCGGCACATTCTTTTGGGGAGCTGAGCTATCCGGGAGATGGTATCAATCAATACTACAAAGAAGATATTTTGGTTGGTTACAGATGGTTTGATACCAAGAAAATTAAGCCCTTATTTGCTTTTGGGGAAGGACAGTCTTATACAAAATTTGAGCTTTCGAAACTGAATACAGACAAAAAAGAATATACAAAAAACGATTCTATTTTAATTTCAGGAACTATTTCAAATACCGGAAACAGGGATGGTGCTGAAGTAGTACAGGTGTATATTGGGAAATTAGATTCAAAGGTGAAAAGAGCTGAAAAAGAGTTGAAAGGCTTCCAGAAGATTGCAGTTAAAAAAGGTTCAACCGCTGCTGTTGCAATTTCGATAGATGTAAATAGTTTGAGCTTTTATGATGAATCCATTTCAAATTGGAATCTGGAAAAAGGCGATTATCTAATTTATATAGGGAATTCATCAAATAATATTTCGAAAAAAATAAAGATAACAATCCAATAATTGAAGATAGTATATTGAATACTTATCCTTTCTTATGAGTTTTTAAAAAGTGTCGCACAAATTACAAGTATAATACAAAGTATTATGTGGCGACACTTTAAAAATAAAATAGCAACATATGAAAACAACAATTTCCGCACTGGTTTTACTAGTTTCATTTAGTATATATTCCCAGCAAAAAAATAAAAACGAACAAAAACCATTTTCAGTAAATGGTAAAACAGTTACCGTTTACACCACAGCAGACAGTACAAAATTAAGATTGGCACTCACAGATAAGTTAGTTTTTTCAGCGGCTAAACAACCTTTAGAATCTGAAATCTGTGTTTTTGTTGATCCTAAAAAAACGTTTCAAAGCTTTATGGGAATTGGAGGGGCAATTACCGATGCCAGTGCTGAGGTTTTTGCGAAATTGACCAAAGACAAGCAACAGGAACTTATGAATGCCTACTATGATAAAGAAAAAGGAATTGGTTATTCGTTGGTAAGAACCACAATTCACAGTTCAGATTTTAGTTCTGGAAGCTATACTTATATAAAAGAGGGTGATGCAGCGTTGAAGACTTTCAATATTGATCATGACAGACAGTATCGCATTCCAATGCTTAAAGAAGCCCTAAAAACTGCTGGAGGAAAATTAACAATTTATGCTTCTCCATGGAGTCCGCCAGCTTTTATGAAAAGCAATAATAATATGTTAAAAGGAGGTACGTTATTACCGGAGTATTTCCAGCCTTGGGCAAATTATTATACAAAATTTATCAAAGCATATGAAAAAGAAGGAATTCCAATTTGGGGACTTACTCTTCAAAATGAACCTATGGCAGTTCAAACTTGGGAATCTTGTATTTTTACAGCTGAAGCCGAAAGAGATTTTCTGAAAAACTTTCTTGGCCCAACAATGAAAAAAGAAGGTTTGGGAGATAAAAAGATTGTGGTTTGGGATCACAATCGCGATTTGATGAATCAGCGGGCAAATGTTATTTTTTCAGATGCGGAAGCTTCAAAGTATGCTTGGGGAATGGGATTCCATTGGTATGAATCCTGGTCAGGCGGAGCTCAAATGTTTGATAATGTTCGTGTAGTTCAGGAGGTTTATCCAACTAAAAACTTATTGTTCACTGAAGGTTGTGTTGAAAGATTTGATGCCAAGAAATATCAATTTTGGGCAAATGCTGAACGATATGGAATTGCTATGATTAATGATTTCAATAATGGAACAGTGGGCTGGACGGATTGGAATATCCTTTTAGACCAAAACGGAGGTCCAAATCATGTAGGGAATTTTTGCTTTGCTCCAATTCATGCCGATATCAATTCAGGGGAATTGATTTATACACCAAGTTACTATTATATTGGTCATTTCTCTAAATTTATTCGTCCTGATGCAAAAAGAGTCAGTACAGCTGTGAGCAGAAGTAGTTTATTAAGTACTTCATTTTTGAATACAGACGGAAAAATGGTTACCGTGGTAATGAATCAATCTGATAAAGAGATTACGTATAATTTGATTATTGCTTCAGAGAAAACTGTGGTAGTAATTCCTGCTCATGGGATTCAAACATTAGTGTATTAATTAATTTGAGGTTTCCTTGGTCGGGGACTAGTTTTCAAGAAAATAATAATACAAATACAATTTGTTTTTTAAGCCGTTCTTTTGACTTGTAGTGTGTAATTTGGTGAACCAAACTAAATTAAAAGTGTTTAAAAATGCTAAAATAAATGGATATGTTTTTTTTATAATCCTGCCACCCGACCAAAATCTCATCTGTAAAAACAGAAACTGTTTTTTTATTGTAACATAGCAAAAACCGATTATTGGCAATCAATATATCCGCATTATCATGTCCATTCCTGATTTTGTAAAAATAAAGAGGTAAAAGATTTGTCGGTGTTTGTAATTATCATTATCACATTATTAAAATCATTAACCAAATTTAAATTATGACATCCGAAAATTCAAAAACCCAATGGGGACAATTTATACCTTTAGCTACCGTATTCTTCTTTTGGGGATTTGTTGCTGCCAGTAACGACATTTTAATTCCTGTATTTAAAAAAGCATTTGATTTAACCCAAGGTCAAAGCCAATTTGTATCCATCGCTTTTTATATTTCTTATACCGTAGGTTCCTTAATATATATGGGTGTTTCTTTATTGATGAAACAAGATTTAGTCAACAAAATTGGCTATAAAAACGGATTGGCTTTAGGGTTGGCAATTTCTGCTCTTGGAACCTTGTTATTTTATCCAGCGGCTAATATTGGATCCTATCCGCTAATGCTAGCTGGCTTATTTATTGTAGGTTTAGGTTTTTCATTGCAACAAACCGTTGCTAATCCATTGGCTATTGCGTTAGGCCCTATAAAAACGGGTTCTCAACGTCTGACTCTAGCTGGAGGTATCAACAATTTTGGAACTACCATTGGTCCATTAATAGTCAGTTTTGCCATTTTTGGTTCTACTGCCTCTGGAAATACTGAATTGAGTGTAGAAAGTATTAGAATACCTTACTTAATATTGGGATTAGCTTTCTTGATTGTGGCAGTTTTGTTGAAATTTTCATCCTTGCCAGAACATCCTGAAACGATAGAAGAATCTACTGCAGATACTACTTCCTCCAAAAATTCCGCTTTATATTACCCTCAACTACTCTTAGGGATGCTTGCCATATTTCTTTACGTAGGTGTCGAAGTTTCCACAGCTAGTAATTTACCGGCTTATATGGAAACTGAATTGGGATTTGAAATAGGAGCCATTGCCCCTTACA
>Ga0310900_10000020_pt1 | contig 32847 bp, 38 predicted proteins | sample C24D1metaG_FD_203879 | JGI IMG/M metagenome (GOLD analysis project Ga0310900, IMG submission 203879) | Lab incubated soil microbial communities from West Virginia University Organic Research Farm, Morgantown, WV, United States - C24D1 | ecosystem: Environmental > Terrestrial > Soil >...
TTATCAATGAAATAGCAAATGTTGTTAAATATCATGATGGAAAAATATTAAAAACTGTTGGGGATGGTGTCATATTCTTCTTTCCTCAAACCTCAAATGTAGAAAATATTGAAGCATTCAAACAGGCCCTAGAATGCTTCGTCGGTATGGTATCATCCCGTCAATTGATAAACTCTGAACTTCATAAACAATTACTCCCTGATATCTCATACCGAATCAGTGCTGATTATGGTAAATTAGAAGTTGCCATGTCTGGAGAAGTATCAAGTTCCTACGATCTTTTTGGACCAACTATAAACTTTTGTGCCAAAATAAATAAAAAGGCGCCATCAAATGGAATCGCCATAGGAGCTGACTTATGGCGGATTGTAAATTCTTCTCCGAAGCTTGCAAAACGCTACCACTTTAAGGAAATAAAAGAATTAACATGGAAAGAGAATAGGTATTCCTATCCTGTCTACCTCCTTATACCGTCTATTGAAAAATATTCTACCGAAAAGCCAATACTTGCAACGGGAAGGGACTCCTCGAGTGACCCTTATTCTACTAAAGTGTTATCAATAATGTTAATCGACGATGATCCGTCCATCTCATTTCTTTTTTCACAATATCTGAAATCAGCAGGCATGATAGTCGATTCTTTTACCGATCCTGAAAAGGCACTGAGGCACTTTATGGATTCAAAATATGGTCAATATGATCTGGTAATAACGGATATTCGAATGTCACATTTAAATGGATTTGAATTATATCAGCAATTAAAAACTTTTGATCCAGACGTAAGAATAATATTTGTAACCGCACTTGATATCGCCCAAGAAATAACTACGTTATTACCTGACGTAAGACTAAATCAATTCATTATCAAGCCGGTAAATCCGAGCTTGTTAATTAATAGTGTTAAACAACACGCAAAAAGACATATTGATGAGGTATGGCCATAACTTTTGAAACGAGAGGTACATTTTAAAGTTGAACCATACGACACGAGTTATCCTTGGAAAGCGTAGTGCTATAGATACCGAAATAAGGATTTTCAATAGAGCAACTAAAACAATTGATACATGTATGACCTATACGAGGCCATCACTTGCAATCTCCTTAAAACCGATTAAGAATGCATTTCTAGCGGCCAGGAAGAAAGGCGTAAAACTGAGATATATCACTGAAATCAACCATCAAAATCTTGATGATTGTAAGGCGTTACTGGGAATTGTTGACGAACTCAGACATATAGATGGTCTCAAGACTAATTTCATGATTACGGAAGGGGAGTATCTTGCTCTGTTGGTTCAAGATAAAAGTGAATCCATAGCATCTGAACATATTTACAGCGATTTGACTCAAATTGTAGAACATGGACGCTGCATATTTGATACTCTATGGAGTAAATCAATTCCAGCCGAGGAAAGAATACAGGATATAATAGATGGAGCAATTCCACGCGAAACTAGGATAGTGTACGATAAAGAAGAGATTATGAAACATATCACTCATCTATCCGAGGTTTCTTCTGGATTATCTGTTGTATCAAACCATGGTGGAGTACAATTACCTTACAACACATTTTTCGATTTATTTATAAAAATATTGAAAAAGCAAAGAAGACGAGAGAGTGAGGGAATTAGATGGATTATGAGGATCGAGAAAGATAGTGTTAATGTGGTCAAAAAATTTCTGAATCTAGGAATTAGAATAAGACATGTTAACAATCTAGCTCCTATCAATTTTGCGGTCAGTAAACATGGACTTATCACTACTGTAGAAGAAATAAATGACGGAGGGACGGGAATGGTCCAGAATATCCTAGCTAGTAACGAAGGCTCCTATATAAAACATTTTAGTTCTATGTTTGAGCAATTATGGAAAGAGGGAATTGATGCACGATACCGAATAAAGGATATAGAGAAGAAAGTCGGTACTGCAGAGATTGAAATAATACGAAATCCTGTTGATTCAATAGCTCGCGGTTGGGACATGGTAAAATCGGCAAGAAAAGAGATCAATATTCTGTTTTCATCTACAAATGCCCTTAAACGCCAAATTGAAATGGGAGCATTAACTCTCTTGAAAAAGGCTTCAGATAGACAAAATATTAGCATTAGAATGTTACTACCCTCTACTGAGACATCAGATGAGCTTATAATACAAACAAAGTCTAATGTTCCTAAAATAGATATTAGAACTGTCAGTACAAGTTTGGAAACAAAGCTTTCCATACTTGTAGTAGATTCTAGACAATGTCTCATATTAGAATTAAAGGATGACAAGCAAGATGCATCCTATGATGCTGTTGGCTTATCCACCTACTCGATTAGTCCTACCATAATATCATCTTATTTGGCGGTGTTTGAGAGCTTCTGGAGACAGGCCGAACTATTCGAAAAGATGAGAGAAGTCGAAAAATTGCAGAAAGATTTTATCAATATGGCAGCTCATGAATTACGAAATCCGATTCAACCTATAATTGGATTTTCGGAACTACTATATTCTAAAATTGACAATGATGAACATCGACGTCTTCTTGATGAAGTAATATTGAACGCAAGGAGGCTGGAGAGACTTGCACGAATAATGCTAGACGTAACTCGGATTGAGAATAATTCTTTGGTCCTTACAAAAGAAATTGTCGATATAGGTAAGTTGGTAGGAGATTTAGTTGAAAGTTACAACCGAAAATTAGAAGACAAGAACGTACAGAGTAAAGACCAGAACACTAAGGAATTGGTAGCATTGCATGAAGGAATAAAGAGTATCAATGCTACTATAGACAAGATCAGAATAACTCAAGTCATTTGTAATATATTAGATAATGCTGTTAGTTTTACTCAGGAAGGAAAGATCCGAGTAATATTGAAGAAGGAAATACAAGATCGACAAAGCTTCCTTATCATAAATGTGAAAGATACGGGACGAGGTATTGATTCAGAAATCTCGTCCAAACTCTTCACAAAATTTGCATCCAAGTCTAATATCGGAACTGGACTAGGACTCTTCATTTCAAAGGGTATCGTTGAGGCACATGGAGGAAAAATATGGGCAGAAAATAATCCGGACAAGGGTGCAACATTTAGTTTTAGTCTACCAATTAATACTTGAATATTGAATAAACTCCATTTTTGCGAAGAATTCGATATGGTCAGTCAGTAATTAATGAGTTTAAGAGCCGTCTAGGCCTTTATAATAACCGAAAGCTCTAAATTGATTAAGACGTGCTAGTAAAATAACTCTATTGATTTGAATATTCAAAAATAATCGAAATTGGATATTACTAACAATAAAGTTAACAATAGTAAAGGTAATAAAATGATAATGAGCGAAGCCAAAAATCTTAAGATTAATGAAAGGATATTTCTATTATGTGACCAGTGTTTCTGGACTGTTACGTGTCTAGATAAAACTCATTTAAATAAGACATTGGAAAAAAACAGGTGTCCTAGTTGCAATCATGATCAGTTGTCTAGTTTTCCGGTAATGCCTAATGATACATTTACTTACAGCTATTCAAAAAAGAGAGGTATTGAATTAAACTTTGGTATTAGAAAGTTAAAATCATAAAAATGCTAATCTTGTAACAAAATAGAGATACTTGAAAGTTATTGATGGTATTAATTGAAAAATCTTAAATAAATTAGAAAGATCATTATATTATGAAAAATAAAGCATCAATTTGCGAGAGCAATTTTAGAAATGTGCTTTTATACACATGTATTTGCCTTGCGGCAATAATGATATTTCTATTATTGAATATAGAACCTTATCAAGCAAATGCTTTCAATCAAACAAATCAAACTTCTAATTTAAACGAAATAGAAACAAAGAAAATTCGAGTGGACGATATTGAAATGGCCTACAAAATGGTTGGAAAAGGAAGTCCCATTTTACTCATAAATGGTTATTCTGCCCCACTAGATTTTTGGGATCCAACTCTAGTAGAAAGACTCGCTTCAAACCATACAGTAATAACATTTGACAACAGGGGAGTAGGAAATACAACTGTTGGTAATAAGAAATTTTCCATACCACAGTTTGCCCAAGACACCTCTAAACTTCTGGATGCATTAAAAATAAAGAAGGCAGACATCATTGGATGGTCTATGGGCGGAATGATTGCTCAAGAGTTAGCGTTATCAAATCCAGAAAAGGTAGGAAAGCTTATCATTTATGCTTCTACATGTGGAGGAAATCAAAGTGTTCCACCAAGTCCAGAAGTTTTGAAGGTATTTTCAAATCAAAGCGGAAGTACGATGGAAAGATTACAAAAGTTTTTGCCCTTGCTATTTCCTGACCAATGGCGTCATGACAATCCTAATTTCCTTGATCACTTGCCAAAGAGTAGTGAGCAAACTCCTATTAATACACTAAATAAGCAAACTGAAGCAATCACTAATTGGACAGGCACATGTAATCGACTAGGTAACATAACTCAACCAACTATGGTGTTGGTTGGAACTGACGATGTACTTACAGCACCTGCCAATTCAATTTTAATTACCGAAAAGATACCTGCAGCTTGGCTCATTCAAATAAAAGGTGGAGGACATGCGATGATGATGCAATATCCGGAAAAATTTAGCAATATAGTTGATACATTCCTCACTTCATGACTAAACCTTGATAATTTGAATGTATGACAACTTGTTTATCAATATCCGTACTTGTGACAATGTGGAAATTGAAATGTATAACGAACGATCAAAACTTGACCTCGTCTGTTACCAGTACTATCTTTTTATTCGGCGGATTCACTGGTAATGTAGCTCTAATTGCACTTAAAAAGAATTTATCGCATAGTGTGAAGATATCCTAGCAACCTATATGTTATCAAGAGCTATCAAATCTTGCTATGTATTCTAGTCATTCACAAATCACCTTTACCGGAAGTTACGTCTTAAAGCCGGTACAAAGTGTCCATACTGAATTTGTTGTGAAACAGGATGTATAGGATAGTCTTAATATAAGGTCGGGCGTTGGAAAATTAATATTGAAAGAAATTGAGCAGTTGCTGATACGTCCCACAGAGACCTTCAAACTTTCCAGCTTTGATCCTAACGATACATTTGGTAAAAAACGTGAGCATCTTGATAGTGAAGTGGATAAGCTGAAATTAATTATGGCGAGTCTACAATACAAACTTTATGTTGAAAATGAAAGATCACTTCTAATTATTATCCAAGGAATGGACGCATCTGGCAAGGATGGAATAGTTAGACATGTGATAAGTGCTTTTAATCCGATTTCCTGTACTGTTAAATCATTTAAGGCGCCAACAACTGACGAGATAGCACATGATTTTTTATGGAGAGTCCATAATGCAGTACCTCGAAAAGGATTCGTGGGTGTGTTTAACCGTTCTCATTACGAGGACGTCGTTGAAGTTCGTGTTCAGAATTTGGTACCTAAATCAGTATGGTTCCCCAGATTTGATCAAATTAAACAATTCGAAAAAATGCTTGCAGAAAATAAGATAAAAATATTGAAGTTCTTTTTGCATATAAGTAAACAAGAGCAAAAGCAAAGACTTCACGATAGGTTGTCAGATCCAGATAAACGATGGAAAGTCAACGTGGAAGATTATAAAAAACGAAAAAAATGGCCAGAATATATGACTGCATATACGGATGCAATTATCAATTGTACTATGGATGAAGCCCCTTGGTACGTAATTCCAGCCAACTACAAATGGTTTCGAAATTGGGCAGTAGCAAAAATAATTACAAATGCACTTACTGAAATGAAAATAAAATATCCAAAATCTCCTCCGCATCATAAAAAAATAAATGTATAACTAATAATTTTGAATATTGTCTGACTTTAAGGTGCTGTTATGAGACTGAGATGAATTTTACAGATTATTGCAACCCTGCTTCCTAATATCAAAATTATTTGAATTTACGATAGCAGTACTTTGGTTGGAATCTACATAACTTAACCTGAACGAAAGAATTGGGACTCAGGAATCCATGTAACGATAATAAAAATGTTAGCGTAGTCAATTACGATACATTAAAAAGATGTACATATTAAACATATAAGGACGATTTGATTTTGAAATGACGCAACCACGAGATGGTAACAATGACAGACAATCACGATCGCCTAATTTGAATCAAAAAGTTCCCAGAAAAGCCTGGATGTCACTTGCAATTTTAGGTTCGGCACTTTTAATTGCAATGTACGGCGAAACGATGTTACTTCCTGCAATACCCGATATAATCAAGGAGTTTAATATCTCCTACACCACTTCCTCATGGATTCTTTCAGCGTATCTTATTGCGGGTGCTGTTGCGACGCCAGTAGGAGGAAAGCTCTCAGATATCTACGGAAGAAAAAAAATGGTAATGACTATAATGATAATTTATATTATTGGAATTAGTCTTGGCGGACTTTCAACTAATATTACTTTCCTAATAATTGCCAGGGTAATACAAGGAATTGGGATCGCCATGTTTCCTATTGCGTTTAGTATTATAAAGGATCAGTTTCCAAGAGAGAAACTTGCAATAGGGGTAGGTGTGTTCAGTTCAATGTTCGCAGCAGGGTCTGTGGTTGGTTTAGCTCTAGGAGCTAATATAATACAAAATTTTGGTTGGCGAACTACATTTTTTTCCATTGTTTTTGTTGCCATTGCATTATGGTTTATTATTAGACGCTATATAGATAATGATCTCCAAGATTCTGCAAATGTCATGCAATCAGCCGAGATGGACATTTCTTCAGATTTAAACGATGATAAAATAAAGGTTCCTAATGAAAAAGATACAATTAAGAACAAATCCAAAAACATAGACATAAAAGGCACAATAGCCCTAGCAATCACGATAAGTTCATTTCTAATGGTCCTCTCATATTCACAGACGAATCATATTGAAAGTTCTCTAATTGCTATTTTTTTATCCCTAGGAACTATTTCGTTACTATTCTTTATAATAATAGAAAAGAGATCAAAATCTCCACTGGTTAATTTTCACTTGATGACAAATAAATTGATTCTTTGCGCTAATATCATTTTAGTAATTGCGTTTCTTGCAATGTTTACAGTTTTTCAAACTATACCTGTGTTAGTAAGAAGTCCAGAACCATTGGGATTTGGAGAGAGCGTCATAACTACAGCAAAGCTTCAACTTCCATTTATGATTGTATTCTTACTATTTGCCCCATCTTCTGGATTTATAGTTTCTAAACTAGGTAATGTGAAGCCAACACTTATCGGTAGTATAGTGAGTGCTCTAGGATTTTTTAGTCTGTTTGTTTACCACTCAACCGGAATTTTTGTTTCTACGAACCTAGCCGTAATTGCTGCGGGACTTTCGTTAATGCAAGTTGGCGGCTTTGACATTATTCTACAATCTACTCCGAGAAAGTTTAGCGGAATATCGCTTGGAATGACTGTTCTCTTTAATTTGGTAGGAGCTTCTGTTGGACCAGCAATTGCAGGGATCTACATGCAAGCAAATCAAGTATTTGTTAAAGGTGTTATTGGTTCGTTCCCCTCAGCATATTCATATGATCTCATATTTTTTACTGTAGCTGCAATTTCACTTGTGCCGGTTGTGTTATCAATTTTCATAGGAAAGAAAATACCAATACTAAGTTCTCCCTGAATATTAAGGAAGGCGGTAATAAATTAACGATGAAAGTTTATTTTTTTTGGACTATTCTATAAGATCTAGAATTAATTTCAATTCCGATATTTCTTTTTTGAGTACATTTCTATCAAATATATCAGCAGTATATTTGTAAAGCTGTTCGCAAGCAGAGATTTGTGCAAATATTATATCTTTCTTGTTTGTGTATATTGAGTGATGAAAATCCATAATAGAATACGCAATCTTTCTACTTTTTACCGATCCGCATATCTTGGCATCAATTTGAAATGAAGATTCAAGGTCTGTTACATTCATCTGTTAATAATCATCTCAAATGGGTTTGAATCTTCTGATAATAAATCTAATCTTCTAGGAATCAAAGTTGTAAAAAAATATTTGAAGTGATTAAACTCTTTTATTTTATTACATGTGTGACAAATCCATAAAACAGTCTCGTTACAAAATTTACAGAGCAGAAAAGTTTTCAAAAATGAACCTGAAGGTCTGCAAGAAGATTTATTGAACACTAGAATAGAATGATAAACTTTGCCTATTAGGATTACGAATATTGATCTCATGGATCCTTTTGAACTATATTGAATAAAGCATTATACGGACTATTGTTTATCAGTTAAATGTTTGTACCACAACCCTTTTACTAGCAAAATGCCAAAAGTGATTTAAAGATGTCTAAGATTCAATATATCTTATATTCATCATCAATATTGATTTTAGTTACTTTCATTATACATACTGGAATTTCACAAGTTGCTACAAATAACAGTAATGTAAATTCGTCTATAAGTAGTGCTAATAGTAGTGCTAAGAGTTTAAACGGATCAGCAAATATCACAGTAATTGATACTGTAGGTGATATAGATTGTTCCAATAACCTACCCGATCAGGTTAAAAAGGATAATGCTACCTTCTTTATTATTCTAGGAGACCTTTGTTATAAAAATGATCTAACCAGTTTTATGAATACTTACGGTAACTTCAAAAACGCAAAGGAGCTAGCATGCTTAATAGGCAATCACGACTCACAGGAAGATGGAAATTTAGTAATTTTGGATCAAGCTCGCAAATTCTGTGGAGATCATTGGTATCGTAAAGTTGCAAACAATACGACCTTATTGATAGGGCTGGATACAAACGGAGATACTAATTTACAAACAAAGTGGGGGCAATCACTGGTAACAAATGAGACGTTGATGAAAGGTATCAAAAATGTTTTATTAATGACACATAAACCTGCACATACGCCTCCCCAGTCACATCATCCAGCAGAAGTTTCAACTATCCAGATGATCTCGGGCATTGAAAGTAGTATACCAAAAAGTATTAAGGTTTATGAAATTGCTGGGCACAATCATTTTATGGCTGAATCAAAGGATGCTCGTTGGTTTATTTCTGGTGCGGGAGGAAGAAGTCACTATGAAGGAACAACAGATTCAGAATGGCCCTTTCTGAACAAAATAGACTATGGATACTTACAAATCAAAATAAATAATACGGATGGTAATATACTGAGTACTCAATTCTATGGATTGGATGGAAGACTGATTCACTAGTAGCCGAGTTCAATAGATTATATCCTGAAAATATTGTTAGTCTTGTCATGGAAATGATTGAATTTAATCAGGGATCTTTATTAATTTGTGATAATATTATCTATCGACTAACTCATAATTTGTAGTATCAAATTTCTATTCCTGGGTCTTGTATCCATCTCTAACAATACTATTTGTTGCCAGGTTCCTAATGTCAGCTTACCATTTATGATTGGAACGGTTAGGCTTGGTCCTACCAAAGATGCTCGCACATGAGAGTGACCATTTCCGTCATGCCAGGTATTATCGTGTTCATATTCTATATTTTTTGGAATAATTCGTGATAACATTTCTGGAAAATCATTAATGAGTCCAGGTTCATATTCAATTGTTGTTACAGCAGCGGTCGAACCTACAACAAAAATAGTAACTGTTCCATTTTCAATGTTGCTATCTTTTACTATATTTGATACTTGTTTGGTAATATCAATAACATCATCTTGTCCTTTAGAACTTAACTGAATTGTTTTTGATATAACTTTCAATTTGGTTAACTTCTGCCTATACCTTCTTTTGTTCTTACGCATAATAAATAGTTCTTACTGTTCGGTAATTTACGATGAGTCATGGCTCTCCTTTGGTCACATAATTCCCCAATCTGTTAACAAACCATGTCCATCCTGCTGAATGTTCATTATATTGTTCTCTATCATTCTCAGCAAATCCACTATGCCTTAGGATAACTTTTGTTTTGTTTTTTCCCAGTGATTCAAACTTCCAAGTTACTATAGTCTCTTTATTAAAATCAGACTTTGTTTGGAAATGCCAGGTATATGATATTTCACTGTTTGGAATAAATTTTATTATCTTCCCATTCATTTCATGATCCCTCTCTAAATTATTCTTCTCAGATTTCAAGAACCTAAAAGTTACCTGTCCTCCTTCCTTCTTTTCCAATACCGCCAAGTCTGGAAACCAGTGAATTAATTGATCTTGATCAGACACCGCTGAAAATACACTATCAATTGGAGCATCTATTATTATCTCACGATTTATTGTAGTATATCCATTACTCATCGTTTACCACCCTTTTGATCCTCCAAAAATTCCTTTAAACCTTTACGGTTATGATCCCAATTCCAGCAAGTAATTCTCCTTCTCAAAAACCTTTCCTTATCTAATGAATAGATCTACTTCCCAATCTTCTTTTCATGAAGTAGGTTTGAATTTTTGAGAGTTCGTAGATGACAAGATCTCGTAGGGAAGTGAACCCATAATACTTGAATTTTCAGGTCTCGTGCATATTGTTTTGGAAAAAATCATGACTTTTCGTCAGCTCGATTAGGAAATCGTCTTCCAAGGTGAATTCATCGATATTAGACGATTAATTAATTAATTGAGTACTTACATATTGATAAATATCATAAGAGATGAAGTAATATTATGGATGTAGTAAAAAAAATTCCGGAAGGCTTTCATTCGATTACTCCTGCTTTGATAGTGAAAAATGGAGATGCAGCAATAGAATTTTATAAAAAGGGTTTTGGAGCCCAAGAGAGACGTCGTATGAATAGTCCGGATGGTAGAGTTGCGCATGCTGAACTAATGTTAGGAAATTCACTGTTTATGTTGTCTGACGAATATCCTGAGATGAACTGTAATTCACCCAAATCGATTGGCGGAAGTCCCGTATCAATGTACGTATATGTAGAAGATGTTGACTCAATTTTTGATAGAGCAGTTTCTGCAGGCGCTAAGGCTTTGGATCCTGTAAAGGATCAATTTTGGGGAGATCGCCATGGTAGATTGGAAGACCCATTTGGACATGTATGGTCCATTGCGACTCATAAAAAAGATCTTTCAGAAGACGAACTGAAAAGAGCTGCCGAAGCAGCTTTTTCGCAAATGACAAAGTAAGTTTTTATTTTTTTGTTAGAAATCATCTCTGCGGATTATTGTGAACAACTATTTCTGAAGGAACCAATACTACACTTGATCAAATCAGGATTGTTTGGTTATTATGTAGCCACGAGTAGTAACTTGAGCTTAAATTTGATACTATATATTTGACAATTTAACCTAATTCTACATAGAAGAGATCAAACCTGGTTTACATGGTAGAAATAATAATCAATTTTGCCGGTGACGTATTATTAGCCCAAGCTATAAAAGGACATCTTTCCTCACAGAAGGTCGTCTCAAATATCCATATGATACCCGAAACTGATGAGATAAGCATTATATTAAATATGAATAATAAAAGAAATGGGAACAGTATGATTAAAGAAATTATCCGAAATTATTTAGATTCACATAATTTAACAAGATATCAAATAATGGAATTGGAAAATATTCTGACTGTGGGAATTCCAAAGAAGATAGAAGAAATCTCAAATCTTCTCATGTGTGAAATATGTGGTTGGAGGCTAAATACAGAAGAAGAATTACTCGTCCATCGTAGGACACACTGGATTTAGACAAACGCCTTGCAGGAGTATTAACATATATTTAATAGATACAAATTTTGCATGTTTTTCATGAATCATGATATACTCATTTTACTCGGTATTGGGATAATTTGTTTTTTATTAATCCAATCCATTCATTCTGTTCCAAATTCATTCTACATTTTTTCTCTTTCAATTAATAATAATTATCCATTTTCTAAGATAATAAGTCACCACGAGATAATACAAGAAATACGTGCGGAAAACGGTATTGAAACCGGTAATAATAAAGTGAAAACTTTGGAAGACTCAACTTCAAAAGACTTTACTATTGGACTCTGGACTCCAACTAATACGAGTTTTGTGCTCCAGCATCTGAAAGGGGAGGAACAGGAAAAGGCAATAGATTCTCTTCTTAACAAAGGCTATCGGGAGTACTATTATGTTATGAATAACTTTGAAGACCCCAGATATCTGAAAATGACAGAAAATTTACTAGAAACAGCAAATAAAACGAATCTAAAAGTAATAATTATTTTACTCCCACCGTCGGAGGGTGGACCTGATACCAGTTATAATTGGAAAGGATGGATAAAGTATTTTAATTCTCTTGAAAAGAAATATCCAAGCTCTTTTGAAGGTTTTACAATTGATGATTTTAACTGGATAAGTACAAGGGATTATACAAAATTCAAGAATAACGTAGATTTTATGGAATATTCCAAGCTCTCTGAGATACTCAAAGATAAAAGCAAGGAAGTTAAGTTTTATCCTACAGTATATTTTGAAGGACGAAAAACTGGAATTGTTGTAAAGAAGTATGATAATTATATTGACGGTTTAGTTGTTGCAACTGGATGTTATTATAACGTGTCCACTTTAGAAAGGCAATTGCATATATTCTCAGAAATTTTTAAAAAGCCAATCAGGTATGTGGTATACCCCACAATAACCTATAACTATTCTAAGCTTGATTACAGTCCTCCAACAGATCGTCTAATAATGGCTACATTATCAATCGCATCAAATTCTTCGAATGGACTAATAATTTGGAGAGATCTAGATAATCCTGTTATACAGGAACATATGGAAAGTAGACATGACAAACAATATCTTTCCCAAATCTATAACGCTAAAGAAAAACAAATTAGGGATGAAAAGATAGGCAGGACAACCGAGTTTGCTGGAATAAAGAATGCACATAATACCTGCAATAGTTGGTCTAAAAAATATAATGAGGCATACAATGAGTGGGTCAGATTACCATCAGAAATACAACACAATGATTGGGAAAAAAAGATACTATATTAGATGATATAGATACTCGGATTGTTACTTTACTAATCTATAATTTAGGTTGTCTATTTTACTATCTATAATACTATAATATTTATCATAATAATTTGTAAATTCCCAAAAACAGATTATTGTTTTAGATAATCGAATACCTTGGTCTCTCCCTGCTTAATTAGTTCTTTAATTGTAGCAACAGAAAAATCTGCATTTTGTAGGGGGTATTGTGTTTCCGGAATATTTCTAGTGATTCTATGTAGCTTTAGAATTTTGGCACCATGCTTTTCAACCAACGTTGAGTGTTCTTTATTAATATAATCAACTTTGTCTTTATCTATCTTAGAATGATCAGATGCTTCGAATATGTCATACAGTGCCTCTATCAGATTTACGTGGCGCGTTATAAGTCTTGACATTTTTATAAGGCTTTGAGTCTTATCTGTAAACATAATATCCTTAGCCCTGGACATAATTTCGCTCATATTTGCTGGAAGCTTCTCTATTTTCTTGGGATAATTTTCCACAACAAAAATATTCTTATCCTTACATGGAGACGCCACCATTACTTCGCGTATTGGTGTATTACTTAATAGTGACCCATCCCAGGCAAACTTACCATCACTTATTTCAACCCAGGGGAAACCATATTGTGGATATCCGATAGTGGCAAGAAGATGCTTCATTCCAATATGCATTTTATAGCTATCGAACATGAGCGGTTCGGCAGTAAGTACATCAACTGCGGTAATTATGAGCCGGGTATTACCTTTCTTAATGCCTTCATCAGTATTATTTTGTTGGGACTGTGGTGATAGTTTTTTAAAATCAATAAATTTTTCGATAGTCTTAGTTAGGGGGAAATTATCATACACGTATGTCCATTTCCAAGGTGGCTGAACGAATTCGTTTATTTCAGAGGATTCGGGATTGGAATTATTTAAAGGAAACCATCTTGGTACAAAAAAACCTGGAACTCCAAAAAATGCCGCATTTAAAGAAGCCGCTGGCGATCTTTTCAATTTAGCTTGATAATTATGATAATCGAAATCAAAGCTGAAGCTATCAGGTATAATATTATAGCTGCTTTTCGCCAACTCCAACCAAAAATGCTCCAAGTCCTTTTCAGGCCTATTATTTATGCTTCCTGCGGCTATTGCTCCATTGATTCCTCCTATTGAAGTGCCAGCTATTATGTCGAATTTTATATTCTTCTTGGCGAATGCTTTGATAACCCCGCATGCGAAAGCGCCAAGGGAGCCACCTCCCTGCAATACTAGTACATTTTCCACACCATTTTCATGCTGATGATTAATCATTGTACTTGATTGTATTACAAATAATCTTAAGGTTTCTTTTGAGGGCTGAGAAATATTAAATTTAAGGGTGGTAGCGTTTGATATTTATTTATTCGAGATGCGGTAAATTTGCTCGTCAAGAGATAGTGATCCAATAGGAATTTTTCCGGTAATTTTTAAAATCGATCATAACTTACTATGAGTGAGGCATCTTCAGCCAGAATTTAGCTATTTCAGATGGTATAAATATTAGTATAGAACGGGTAAGAGGAATAAGGACAGCCTAAAAAATAAGATTATACTTACGAAAAAGATAGTTTATGTATGAATGTTAATACTCACTTCAAGAGCATCTTTAACATGTTTGGTGAACTCTAAAGTAGTTTGTGTTGTACGACTAATATATTTGCCGGAATTCCTCACGTAATCCAGATAATCCTTCATCTCGTTCTCATATATTAGAACGTTATCTGCAACAACAACTGCTTTTTTATTTAGTAAATTGTGTCTTTCTATAAGTTGAATATACTTAAAGTACTCAGTTTTTTTTGCATCTAGGAAAATCATATCGAATGTGGAGTTAATTTTCGGAATCTCTTTCAGAGCATCGCCACTAATTACTTTTATTTTTTCTGAAAATCTACAATATTCTATGTTCTTTCTTGCTATGGTTGCAATTTTTTGATCCTTCTCCACGCTAATAAGAATAGGTTCGCTCAAGCTATTCTCTGTGGCAAAATTTTCATTTTTAATTTTCTCGCTTAAAATAGTATTTGTGATTAATATTGCCGAATATCCATGCAATGTTCCAATTTCAAGCACTTTTTTGGGTTTTTGTTCCCTAATGACTTCTTCGATAATTTTTCCCTTAATGGGGCCTATTGATGGTAGAGATTGCCTTTTTGCCGTTTGTTCAATTTCTTCCAGTATCTTAAGTACAGTATTTTCCTGACCATGTCGATTGCTTTTACGATCCAAGTTCTGTACTATTCCACTGCATTAATATAAGAAAATTTCCATGAAGTTACATCGGCAACGTGATCTCATAAAACCTTGGTTTGTAAATTATGTGATATTTTTACGTAACAACAGTTAATAGAAATACTGTTCAATATTTGACTATGAGTAAAAAATCGAAGAGTAATCTGGATGACACTCGTCTTAGACAACTTTTTGAAAGCAAGAATTTTGCCTTTTTAGGTTCATTGATGAAAGATGGTTCGCCACATGTTACTCCAACTTGGGTTGATATTGAAAATGGTAATATTCTTGTCAATACTGCGATAGGTAGGATAAAACATAGAAATGTTTCTAGAGATCCTAGAGTAGCTTTGTCAATAATTGATCAAAATAATCAATATGAAATGGTTACCCTTAGGGGTAAGGTGATAGAACAAATTACTGGAGACGCAGCTGAAAAACATATCGATAAATTATCAAAAAAATATATTGGTGCTGATAAATTTCCAAGAAGGTCAAAGGGAGAACAAAGAGTGATATTAAAGATAAAGCCAGAGAAAATATTTCTTATGTAACAATCATTTTTATGGTAAAATAAGCTAAAAAGTAGTGGCATATACTTATTTGCCAGATTTATTTGAAAAATAGTTTGGACCATAATAATAAATCTGGTTAGCTTACCTAAATCGAATGTTTTTCCTTTTGTACAAAGTTGAAATAGTTATATTGTATACTAGACATAGTACACTATGTCTTCGGACAATGAAGAAAAATGTGCAGCGTGTGGAATGACATTCGACACGCATGATAAGTTGAGAGAGCATATGTTAGAACTACATAGGGAGTAAAAGTCTCAATAATACTATTCAGTCGTATATGGGTTGTCCTATTTTTAATTCAATAAGCAAGCCCATAGATCGGAGGCGATATTTTTTCCTCCATAGAACTTAGAATCTGGTCTATACAGTCGTGACTTATTATCGACGGCACTGATACCCTAAGCTCCAGAGGTACGATGTAATTAATATAATTTAAAAGCTGACATCTTTTCCCAATATCTTTTTCTTCACGACATCCATTTATCAGACTGATTAATTGTTTACTATTCTTTAACATTGATACATTATTGACATCCAGATTAATGAGCGTTAGCTATCAATTTTTGATATTATTGTTCTATATCAATTAAGCTAGAAATTTTTATCCCTGGTCCAATTCATTCAAAGCACGGTTTAATTTTGGTTATCTAACTACCATTACAGGACAAGACGGATGAGTAGCTACACCTTCTGCTACACTTCCTGGTAACAATTTTTTAAATGCGATATTGAGTTTTTGATCAGAAATAAATGCAATAGTGTCAGTTACCTGTTATGGATTGTGACTTTTGCAGAAATTATAGCGAAAAGGTTAAATCTTTTTATTTTCCTTCTGGCACGGATCCACGTGAATACCATATATGTATAGATTGTGTAAGAAAATGGCATAATGAACTAGAAAAGTAGAATTACAAATCAAATTATGCCAGTAATTGATTGGTGTTTCTAACGATGTAAGATTAATGTGTTACCCATCTTGATACAAACTTTTACTAACGCAAAGTTTTATTGAAATCTATCAAAGTTGAATTTGTTTCAAGCAAGAGCGGAGTTTGATTTAGCTGTTCGGATAATTCAGAATCCTATTACGACCAACTATTCTGAACTTGTACTGATGACCATATAAATCGGAATAAAAATGAGCATAACTCTTGGCCGCAGCAAATGTAGTAAAATTGGTTCTTAATCCATCCACGATCGTCTTCTTACCGTATACATCCACAACTTCGATCACATAGAATCTTGGCAGTTTCTTGAACTGTTTCATTGTCATGTATATTATTATTAGGAAGAATGCTACGACGGTAAGAACGATAAGTACATGTTCAAAACCTTTTACAAACTCTAGAAAATTATTTATGACGTTTTGTTCAAACCATCTTGAGAAAAATGATAATAATTTAATTGCTATTATCACAACATAATCAATCAACTCATCCACCTCCAAGTGGTGTCAATAGGCATAGGTTCATAACTGCTTGGCTCCTTAAAAGAATATCTATAGCTTCTAAACAGAGTTCCAGATTGTAATTTTCAAATTTGGAATTGTATTGTGACATTCATTTTTCGATAACTTCTATTGAAAGTATCGATATAGCAGGAATACAAATCATATGATGAGATTGTACTCCTGGAACCAAAATACAGAGTAAAAATTGAGTATGTCATGCCTTTACATAGATCATTAATCTATTTTGCACCCTTTAGCAGATTGATTGCCTTGAATAGTTGGGCATCGGTAGCTTCGATAGTCTTATCTAACTCTGTTTGATTGGCTTTATTTTTTATTAAGTCTCGTAATTCTTCTCGCATCAAATGTTCAATATCCTGCACCGTACTATGAGATCCTTTCTGTTCTAGTTCATGCTCCACATATTCAAAATTATCTAAATAGGCACCAGTTGCTAATTCTTCTGCACCTGTATAATTTTTGTTATTATACTCGACTGATGTCTGGTTCAACAGATTTCTTGCGTTTTGCAAATAGTGAATAGATTTGCTAGATTCGTTTTCATGCTTGGTCGTCTCATTTGCTTGTGCAAATACACCCTCTAATTCAGTAAATAAGGCGGGAATCAATATAGCAGCAATTAGAATTGACCAGCTTTTCATTTTTTTCATTGTTAGGTTCCCCTAATTGCATTTTACGTTCTATTTAAACAGTGTTTTTTGCTTAGCGACGTATATAACTGATAATATTTTATTTTTTTCACTATTTTACCATCTCATATTCTCCATGGGTATGCTTGGAATATTTTTTAAACTTTTAATTCAAATCTAGTTAGCAATTTGGCAATTTTTAAATTGTTTATTTAAATGTTCAAATCTTCAAAAAAAGAAAAAGGGGTTTCCTGGTCACGTCCACGCGTTAGTTCACATGATATTAATAGATATTAATGATATCTATTTACCAGTCGTGTTACCGGCCATTCCAGTCATGTTACCAGTCGTGTTACCGGCCATTCCAGTCATGTTACCAGTCGTGTTACCGGCCATTCCAGTCATGTTTTCAGCAAACACAACTGTACCAATTGCTGGTACTAGTAAGACTGCCAAAGCCAATGCGATTGCTAATGACAAAATAAGTGTTGTAGCCATTTTTATAAGAAACGATACTACTTTATATAAATATTTCCTGAAAATTGGATTTCAAAAAATCAGTATAATTTAATGATTAAATTATCAAAATGCTAACGAATTTTATCATTCTACTTAAAATATTAAATTATTCTTAATTTTCCGAAACGATGATTCATATCATTTTTAAGAGATTACCATTATCAAGAAGATTAAATTTTGATATTTTTACTATTTACCAGTATTTATTATGAATATACACCATTTATTTACAATATAGTTCAAGTATTGAATTTAAATTTTTTATTGCGTTAATTATTTATAAATTTGAGTTTCTAATAAAAATGTGAGTATGAACTCAGCTTTCGGATATGGGCTATTGCCTTTTAGAATTATAGCAGGTGTTACCTTTATTGCAGATGGAGTACCAAAATTTTTCGGTGTCTCGGAGGGATACGGTTTCTTTCAATTTGTAAATTTACCCCTGAATTGTTTGTGCCTATAGCACACCTCGAATTAATAGGAGGTTTAGCTATTTTGCTTGGTATTCTAACAAGGATTGCTTCAGTACTATTAATAATTGAACTGCTAGGTGCAATACTGACAATCAAATTATCTAAAGGATTTATTGGCGGGTACGAGTTTGAACTACTTCTAATAGCAATATGTTTATCACTTGTCATCATGGGACCTGGAAAAATTTCTATCGAGAATGCGATCCTAAGAAGAGAAATATTCTCCAGAGGGAAACAGTTATCGACAGACATCTCAAGCACCCATTAATTAGTGTTTTAATCATCAGTTCTATTTTTTGTGACTTTCAATTATGGTAAAAATAATAATTATTTGATACTCGCGCAGCATATCCACAATGCTAATGCATAATTAAAAATGCCATGTCATTTTCATGAAGATGTCAGTCCCCATCTTTCACGTACTTTTTCCTCCAGTCTCGAAAAAATAAATCTATCAAAAATTAAACCAATCGCAAATATTACAATCATAGTTGCTATTATCTGACTCATGTTAGAAAACTCTCTTCCTACAGATAAAATATAACCTAATCCTATACCAGTAGTAATCAACATCTCAGCGCCTATCAAAGCGTGCCAAGCAAAAGACCAAGTTTGCCTCAGACCCATTATTAAAGAAGGCGCAGAGGCGGGTATCATGACACTCCTAAATAATAAAAAACCACTCGCTCCCATATTCCGCCCTGCTCGTACATAAATGGGCGGGATGTTTCTAATTGCACCGTAGGTAGAATTCATCACTGAGAAGACGGAATTCATGACAATGACGAATAGTATTCCTAAATCATTAAATCCTATCAGTAGAATTGCAAACGGAACCCAAGCTATACTTGGAAAAGACTGCAGTCCCAATGCAAATGAACTCATCGTTTTTCCAAATTGATTAAATCTAACCATAACAAGCCCAACACATCCACCAATCACAACTGAGATTACAAATCCAACGAATAATCGCCAGAGCGTAACGACTATGCTTTCTATCAAAATATTTTCCTGCACTAAATCTACAAAAGATTGGGCTACCATTGCTGGTGAAGGGAGAGAGACGACAGGCCAGATGTGTAGGGAAAATACAATTTGCCAGATTATCAGAAATACTATTAAAAATGAAATAATGCTAAAGATATCTTTCAAGTTGAAATTGATATTTTTTTTTAAATTTATTGGAGAATCCATGTCAGAAATCCTTTACTGATTACTCCTCTCATGGAACCATATTATTATCAAATTCAATTGTGATCGGATCGCCATACTATACAGATTTTAAATTTGTTGATCATCATGGAAATATAAATGGTTTCTATTTCGATTGCTCAATTAATTTTGATCCCCTGAATAAGTAATCATTTGTTCCGTTATGATGAGTCGAGGTGGACATATAAAATCGCATGTAGGTTTAACCGTTTTAATGAACCGTTAAGTAGCTAGTCTAAAAACGACCCTAATTTTGAATGTACTATTCAAGGGTACTCAACCCGAAATCTACATGAGGGCTTGCTTTATCGCTCCCTCAAATACTGAGTAAGGCTGAGCACCTTCTATTTTTAGTGGAGGCTTTCCGTCGGCAATTATGATGAAAGTTGGGGTGCTCGTCAAACCTATACTTCGGGCCAAATTATCATTTGTAACCACTAAATTTTCATATTTGTTAGAGTCAAGGCATGTTGAAAATTTCTTCACATCATAAATCCCTGCGTAAACTGCAAACTGGGTTAGACTATTTTTTGAAACCCAATCAGTGTTTTCTCCTTTTGAATTTCTATATACTTCGTCATGGTATGGCCAGTATTTTCCTTGTTCTGCAGCACAATAAGATCCAATGGCAGCAAGGGTTGATAATTTATCTGATGGTCTATCATTTATAACGAAATCCTTAAACAAGAAGTTGATCATACCTGTTTTGACAAAATTATTAACTATTTGATCCTTGGTCTCTCTATCAAATCTTGCACAAAATTGACATTGGTAATCACCAAATTCTATTAAAGTTACTTTGGCTTTAGTCGTTCCTAGAGCTGATGCGTTTTGAACTATTGGTTGGAGAAGGGTGCTGATAAGCTGCTCATGATTTTCCTGATTTTTGGGGGTATTGTTCTTTCCCATTGTCACAAATGCCGTTACGGAACCTCCAACTAATACTACACCAAAAATAACTGCCCACATCAAGGATTTTTTCTTTAATTTCTTCGAGCTGGATTTATTGACCTTTCGCTTCAATAGATATTCTTGGTTTTAGGAGCATAAAAACCATGGTAAGGGGATATTTATCCAGCAAAATTGAAAATCAATTCCTAAATTTCAATTTTGGGATACATTGATCGTGTCCCAACACTTTCTACATAATTGTCCATCAATATTCCATTTTGGCTTTGGATTATACCTAATGAAACCAATTTTTATTCCACAATTAACACAAAAATTTATTTTGGTTTGATAAGCCGTTTCCTTTTGGTTATAGCATCTTTCACACAAAAAAGTATCATTTTCCATACCCCATTGCCATCTCGGTTTCTTTTTTTTCTCCGGTTCGATTATGATATTACATATAAAGCACTGAGTTTCTTTTGTCTTAATTTTTTCCTCTTCTTCTTTCTGCTTAATTATAAATTCCCTCGTCATTTTCATGTGACAATCATTACAAAGATAACCTGTAAGATTCCAAGATTTATCTGGTTTGTATTTAAATTGAAGAACCTTGTTGCACAGAGTACAGAACTGAGGTTTCCTAAATTGCAAACATTATTTTTTCGAGAATCTTGTAAAAAAATGTATCTTTAGCTTTTAGATTTACCTTAACAGATGTTTTATCATGATTCACAATTTCATTTGACATTTTACATTGAATTCAGACGACTTAATTTAAATGTGAAAATTAGAAAAGTGATAATCAATATTTATGACTAGTTATGCAATAGAATCAAATGATCAATAAACAGTGTCATAATTGTGCTAGGCAAGGTAAGAATTTTTACTGTAATGCGTGTGACAAAACACCTGAATTTTTTGATATCTATAGCTATTACATAAACAGAACATCCAAGAATTCCTTAATAGGTAGATTCAAAGCCTATACTTGGCATGATGTGTTAGAATTCATTAGATATAATTTTTTTCATGATTTAACCGGTGATCTTAATGTAGATTGTGAAAAAGAATTTGCATACATAGAAAGAAAATTATCAAACCAAAGCACAGGCAACCATAGTATTGAAAAGGAATATAGCGAAGATCCGATAGGCTATAAAATTTATTTGAATAAAGATAAGAAACCAATAGAGGATGCGCCAAAAGTCGGAGGCTTTTGGGATTTAACTTTACCGTAGGTTAATACTAGTATGGATAGTTAGGATCGATTAGATTAAATTAGGATTGTACTCGCAAAAGAAGTTTTGAACTTTTATTTGAGTCCTTATCACAGTATTAATCAAGTTGAATAAATAACTAACGAAATTGATTGGACTGTAATAAAAGCTTTCTTTACTATCCATAAATGATATTATTAAGCAGTAAATTCAATGATTTCTCTTTTTCCATACTTTATAAATAGTTCATCGTATCTACCCGATTTTGATAATAATAAATTACCATTGTCATCATACATCTTTACAAAATTTGCTCGCATCGCGACATTTCCATTCGAATCAAAGAATCTGATACTATATGCATTCATGCCACCCTGTCTAGTTTCCTTTACGAATTTAGCGGTATTTACATTCTCAAGATTCAAATGTATATGCCATGATTTACCCTCACTACCAATAGTCATCCATTTCTCACTAATTCGAACAGGCAAACCCCTTTCGGATCTTACTTCACAGATGCCATTTCCACTATTTACTGAAAACATGATATCGTCTAGGCTGAGTATATCGGAAACTAATTGTTTAATCAGGTCATGAGACATTGGTAAGATAATATAATGGGTATAATAAAAATACGAGGGAAAACCCGTACTTTAGATCTTTCAGTGATATGACAGATTCGTCAATCAAAATTGAGATGGTTTTTTGAATTGATATTTGCTATTCTTAACGGCTCTGGTATTCTTTGTCCGCCCCTGGTTAATTTTTGGACGATTTGTACAGATTTTTTTAAACTAATTTTGTGTCCAATGCTTATGTAGATGGGATTTTTTCCCTCTTTTTTAAATACGTACCCTAGTATAGATCCATTATATTCAACGAAGTGATCCTTACGTAGAGAACCACATAAGATATTTTTAGCAACTCCTATAGTTGGCTTATCAATGGCATAACCAACGTAACTCGCTAATCCACACTTCCTTGGATGCAATATCCCATGTCCGTCAACTAATAGAATATCAAAGTCAGATTGAATTCCGAGTATTCTCAACGTACTTAGTAGTGGTCCAGATTCTCTCAAGAAAAGCAGACCTGGAATATATGGATATTTTACTTTGCATTTCACATTTACAGATGATATCAAATCAAAATTGGAATTAATTATTACTGCGGAACAATATGCAATATTACCTTTGTATGAAACGTCTATACCGCAAAAAGTTTCTAATTTATTAGGAATATCACGAGTATTTATTCTTGTTGAAATTTGTTTTTGAAATTCAATTGCCCATGCGAAGTTTTTTTCCACATTACTTATTTTAATTCATGTTTCTTAATCTTGACTATTAACTAATTAATAGTTTTATGAGGGTTGATCAAGATTCAATTTTGTTCATCAATTAAATAAAGACCCCAATTGATATTTGATTAAACCTAATCTCTTATTAGAGATTACATTTTGTAGAATCTGGTTGCTTAATCTAGCGATCGAATAGATCTATAAAAAGGAAAGGAATCCTCGCAGAGTTTTTGTAAACTCTGCCAACTCAGACCGTAAAAATGTACAAATTCGTATGATAATGGGCTTATGCAATTCATAGATTCAAGGATGTTTTTTATATGATTGATTGGTTACATTCTGACAGATCATGCGAGAAGAGCTTTCCGAAAGGAAATCACAGGAAGGATATGAATGGCAGATAATTGAGAAAATCAAAGAGACGCACGATACCTATACTTACACATTATTGCCAGTATCTGCCTCACAGAGATTCAATTTCAATTTAGGCCAATTTGTAACATTATATGTAGTATTGAAAAGGCCAACGTCAACAGGAGGTTTTGAGGAGAATCTGGCAACTCGTGCCTATTCAATCGCTTCGTCACCAACAAGAAATTTTTTAGAACTTACGATTAAAGAAGAGAAACCTTACGGGTATATTAATCCTAAAACAGGAAAATCCGATGCTTTTGCCGCTTATTTTAATCAGCAAGTAAAAATAGGGAGTAAGATTAAATTAAAATTAAATCAAGTCAAGGAGCACTTCTTGTGGAAAGTAGATGCGGGACTCGAGAAGAATGTCGCATATTGGTCTGGTGCAAATGGTGCACAATCTGCAAGATCTTTAATTCAGTATATGGAGGACAAAAAGGACCCTGATTTCAGTCTTGTTCTTTTCTACAGTAATACGAACTTACATACAGATCATGCAAATTTAGATATCATAAAAAGTGAAAATCAACCTGTTGATTCATTGAATGTGATTTACTTTAATTGGTTAATAAATATTGCAAAAAAACTTGAGAATTTGAAAGTGATTTTTACATTCACACGAGAGCAAGAAATTCCTGCTCTGTCCTCTACCGATCCAAAAGTTATTTATAGGAAGGGGAGATTCTTCTTAAATCCTGACGGTTCCCCTGAAAGAACTCTACTTAAATATGGTAACAATGTAGAGACATCCTTTAATCCAATATGCGGTAGCAGCGGATTCATAAACGGTACTGTAAGGTTACCGAATGGTACGATAAATAGGGGCAAGGGAGTACTACAAAATTTGATGGAAATTGAAGGGATAAAACCTGAAAAGACCGATAAGGAACAATTCTACCTAGAACAAGTCGATGCAAATCAATGAAATAAAAAAGTATAACACTTTGAGTTTGCGAGATGGTAGGTTAAACGGAATATTCCGAGAATTATCTTCAAAAATCTAGGTTTTATATTTTTTACTATTAAAACAGTATTTCTGTTTATCCGGTTCATAAAAAAAGTCCTGAACTTCAAGTAACTAATCGAAATACACAAATTCGTTTATTGTCAGTCATTGAAAAGAAAATGGTTTTTTGATTTTAGAAAGAATATCTCAATTTTGATAGATGATTATTGAAGAAATAATGTGAAGATTTAGCTATAAAATATAGAGTCAACAGTTAATTGCATTATGTTTTAGAAGATAGCGATATGAATATGAAGAAGGAAATGTTCCTCGGTGTCATCTTTCTTGTAACGGCCATCTTCTTTGTGTCGTCAACTCCTGTGATAAACCATGCTTTTGCAAAAAGCCATGATTCACAAGCACAAGACGACTCAGGCAGCAAGCAAGCACAAGACGACTCAGGCAGCAAGCAAGCACAAGACGACTCAGGCAGCAAGCAAGCACAAGACGACTCAGGCAGCAAGCAAGCACAAGACGACTCAGGCAGCAAGAATTATGAAAATTTCCTGAATTGTTTATCTGGTGCTAGTGGGTCAAATAGTTACCCTGCAGGTGATCAGATAGTAAACTGCTTCGCGGAGAGTGGTTATATACAGGGAAGTTCAAGTGCGAGTAACACTGCTGACAGTCAAGATAAGACTGGAAACGTAGATGTAAATGCACTTCATGATGACAAGAGTGACAAAAGCTCAAGTGATAGCAAGAGTGACAAAAGCTCAAGTAATGACAACGTCAAAAGCTCAAGTGATAGCAAGAGTGACAAAAGCTCAAGTAATGACAACGTCAAAAGCTCAAGTAATGACAACGCTGACAGCTCAAGTAATGACAACGCTGACAGCTCAAGTAATGACAACGCTGACAGCTCAAGTAATGACAACGCTGACAGCTCAAGTAATAACAGCTTCATCGATAGCGCATATGAAGACGGCAATTAGTCTAATAGTTGATGGCAAAAAGATCCCCCCTCTTTCTTTTACAACACACATTATTTTTTCTAATCTCAAATCATTTTAACAATATTTCAAATGGGTTTTACGTCAAAATAATTATAATATCCTTTAACTATCACAATATGACATAGTGGAGTATCTTCAACCAAATCAATTCGATAAATTACTTTCTGAAGGAAAAAAAACTTTGGTCATGTTCTATGCTGATTGGTGCCCTTTTTGTCAGAGATTCAAACCAACATTTGAATCCTTTACAAATTCTAGGATCGATGATATCAGTTTTTACGCCAGTATGATTAATGATGATGATAACCCCTTGTGGGATAGATTTTCTATTAAAACAGTTCCAACACTAATAGCATTTTACGAAGGCAATATCATTTCAAGAAGAGATGCAAAAATGGGATTTGGTTTAGATAAATCACATATTGATTCCATACTAAAAGAGATATCAAAATAATGATTTCTTTGAGTCTTTTATCTTGATGAAATATTGAAACATCAACATTGTAAGAGAAGTAAACTAGTCTGACTTCATCATTGTCATAATTCGACGCAAGAGTATTATCAAAATGAGGCAATACTTCGTATTCTTTCTTCACATATTTCCAAATATCTCTTGTCTATGTCAAATCCTATGCATGAAGCTCCCAATCTGATGGACGCCAATGCAGTTGAACCTATTCCTATGAATGGATCCAGTACGGCTTTGCATCTGGTAACTCCATGCAGTTTGATACACATTTCTGGAAGTTTAATTGGAAAAGTGGATGGATGCGGTCTCTGTTGCTTATCCCAAATAGTCTCGTATGGAATGAACCAAGTATTACCACGGTCCCTTAGATCTTGAATCGCACTTTTCCAACGCCCAATGTTTGTTTTATCTTGATAAGGAACGCCAATAGATAGTTTATCCAATTTAACATTACCATGTTTAGTAAAATGAAAGATGAATTCAAAACAATCATTTACAAATCGATCTGTAACTAATGGTTTAAAATGTCCAACGGCTATGTCTGATGTTATAGTTGGATAACTTCCTACATCAGATTTTGGAATTGCTATCGATTTTACCCAAACAATGACATTCTGTAAAGTAAAATATTCCCTCAAAACATTTGCTACATCGAATGGAATCCAAGGATCCGATGGTTTGCTTCCCACGTTTATAAAAAAAGAACCATCATCGGAGAGAGCATTTTTAATCACGACACCCACATTGGATAGGAATTTCAGGTATTCATTTCTGGGCAAGGTGTCCTTATACCGACTATAGCTTACACCTATGTTATATGGAGGGGATGTAACGACTACATCGATTGTTTTGTCCAATAAATATTTTTTAATTCCACTAATACAATCACCATAGTATAACTTTATAGACATTTTTTTCTTCTTTAATTCAAAAAATTTTACTGCTTTATCTTGTTTAATTTTCGATTCAACTTCTCTTTAAAATTTAGAAATATTTAAATCAAAAGTATACTGGATGGGATACAGTACATGACAGAATAAAGTTGAATTAAGAAACTTTAAATGGATTATCAGATCATTACGAGATCATCAACAGACGATATCATAACAACTGCCTTATTTTCTCCCAGACTCTTTTTCATCCTGCTTACCACATCCTCGACATCAGAAGAATTCACTACAGTAGCCACAACTTTTCTTGAATTGTATGTAAGCTCAATTGTACCGCTTCCTCTACCTGACGCAACTCTCTCCTTATCTTTGGTTACTCCCTTCACATCGTAAATTGTCGCTTCAAGATTCAAATCCTTAAGTGAAGAGATAATATCCCTAACATTTTCGGCTTTCACAAGTACAGCAAGTCTCTTCATGGTCCTCGATTTAATCCCGGGCGTCTCGGTGTATGTTACTTCAAATGGCAAGGATGTATTGTCTTTACCCATTTCCATAAAATAGAGTAGTGAAGTATAAAAAGATGATGTAAATTTGATGCTTAATCTAAATTAGACCTAATGAATGATACTTCTTTTGATATAATTTTTCTCTAGGTATTAAAATATGGAATTATAGTTGAAAATATTTATGAACGTTGTTGCTATTAGTACTCTCATGGTACCAAATTATCTTATGAAGTCGCTGATTATATCGGGTCTCATAGTTGCAATTGTTTTAGCAAATGTGAATTTATTGTTTAAAGTGAGCGCAGAGACGGGGGAGGGGAAGGATGTATTTAAGGTGATTGTCACTTTATTTGATATAACAAATTCAACAAAAGACATTGTAACGTTAGTAAACGTGAATGATCAGACGAAGATCAAGCTATTCAACGCCGAAAATCCCGGAGGCCAGAGCCCAGATAAAGTGAGCTATGCATTGACATTCCCAAATTTGACGGTCAACGATGGGGATCCTTATACTGTATGTACAGTAAAGGTAGACACCTTTAAACTAGATTGTATCAAGGGGAAAAATTCTCCTCTAAATAGACCGGAATTCGTGGATATTGATACTGCGAAGGGTTCTAGTGAAGTAAAAGGAGAAGCTAGTAAGGGTTGAATTCTTTCCTATAATTAACTGAAATAAAAAATGATAACAGCCTTATCGGCCTTCTAATAATATAGGAATGCGTAGAAATAGGAATTATTTGGCAGACAAGTTATTACTTTATTCTGCTGCAGCGTCCACTTTTATAGCCGGTCTATTGCACCTGGCCCTTGTTCCAATGTTTTTCAAAGAAATGCCGCTAAATGTAATGATTTTCTTTATAGTTTCTGGTCTGGCACAAATGTTTTGGGTAATACCCATTATTAAGAAATGGATTTTTCCATGGTATTATATCGGTATAGGGGGAACCATCGTGCTAATAATATTGTGGGTAGTCGTGATACCAGGAAGTGGATATCCAATACAAGGAACGGATGTGGCAATCGAAGTTGCCCAGATTGCTTTTATCATTTTAGCTTTAATCATAATTAAGAGAAATCCATCAGAAGCAAAATCAACCAAGTTAGACATAGACATGTAGACTAATAATATGCATTACTGGGAATTGAACCAATAATATTGCTTCTACGCCATATGCATGTTCGACTAAATTGGTGACATTATCAACGGACACGTCGTATTCATCTCAGAGATTTAGGCATAAAACCTAAAGATCATTTAAGTTCAAGTACCGACAAAAAATTTCCAGAAGGATCCTTAAACCATGCTATCTTTGGTTTACCATGAAAAATACCCTTATTATCCGTTTTTAGTACTCCCTCCTTATAAATTTGAAAACCTACTCCCAATTTAGTTAATTCATCTACTCCTTGTTCGACTTTATCAACTATAAAATTTAGTATGGTAAAAGTTGCAGGGCTGTGATCGGGTTTTGGATATACGAATACCTCGTTACCACCTTTGAGATGCAAATTAATTCCTTCTTCCGTTTCTGATACTTCAAGTCCCAATGTTTCGCCATAAAACCTCTTTGCCTCTTCTATGTCGTTAACGGAAAAACTTGAAAAAGCATTAGCATTTTTGAAATTTGTCATATCATATAAAATAGATAATAATTATTAAGCGTTATATAGTTGGATTGAAATTGAAGTAAAATGAGATATATTAAATTCCATACTCACGTAAATCGCAATATGATAGATTTTGAATTTTTGGATTTAAAATTCAGGGTAGTGACTTCACTTTAGTCCTGAAGATTGCTCACTAAAATTGTCTGCGGGTTTGACCTCTGCAAATCGTAACACCTTGGACAAATCATACTCCCAAACCAGTATTTGACCGTGTCCGTTTTCTTTTCGCACAATTCACACCGTTCAGAGTTATACATTCTTAGGTATATTAGATATGATATTATATAAAACTTTTCTAGTAGATTTAGATTGATGGAGTTCGACTTGGTGATTTGGTCGAGCGCACCAATTATGTTATTGGTATCTATTACCGTAGTATGTCTTTAATGACCATTATTAATCAGAAGCAAAATATTGAGCCTACACTGGGTTGTATGAATTTTTCAGGCATTGCATTAATGATTTCATTTGAAGCTTTCCACCCCGTACAATGACATGGAACAACATATCGTGGATTTTCTCTTTTAAGTTCAGTTATCGTAAATGGAATACATTCTTCATATCCCTGTCCAGATAAATGAAACCCGCCAATAACAGAATATATTTTTCTAACACCGGTAACTTTTTTTGCATACTTAATGGTATTTATAATTCCAGCATGACCACAGCCAGTCAAAATTAGTAAGCCCTTGTTTTTTATGTTCATTACCAGTGCTTGATCATCGTTTACCAAGGGATCAGGTACTAAATCAAATTCATTTTTTTCTTCCTTATACTGAAGCGGAAATCCTTTCTCAAATTCAGTTACTCTCGGAATTTCTCCGGTTACTATCACTCTGTTATTAACAATATTCTTGACAGCATAGCTATCATTTTCATTGAGATTGTTCTCAGTTCTAGGAAGGAAACTAATTTTGTCTAATTTTCTTATTATTCCACCAGCTTGAAGTATTTCCTCCTCATTTAAAAAATCCAATCTCGCTTTATTACCATTTGGAAATATAAGCCATCGTTTTAGGAAGGCTTCAGGATGGACAATAATTTCAATTGGCTTTCCCATTTTTTCAAGAGTACTAATTAGTCCTGAAATGTGGTCAAAATGTCCATGACTAAGTATTATTGTTTCAATATCTGTCAGGTTAACTCCCAATACATTGGAATTATGAACTATGCCATCTTTACTAACTCCAGTATCAAATAGAAACTTGTTGGTCTTGGTCGCTTTATTATGGGTATAAGCTATATCCAGTATCGCTGAAAATCCGTGTTCGGCTATAGGAGACTCTGCGATCCTTTGATTATTCGTCATGGAAGGTCTTATTACTACGGAGGAACTGGGAAGCAACCTATCAATAATATTATCTACCAGAATGGTTATTTTTGCACTATCGATTTCTTGAAGATTCATTAATTACTAGTAATCATCTGAAACATAGTAAAAAATATAATGGATTATTAGTTCTCATATCCCATCATGCCAGACACACCAATGCCGTAAAGTCCGACAAAATTTAAAGGGACTAAATATGTACATTAGCTGTGTACCAAAGTTTTATATCCAGACTGATTTTAGGCACATTCGTTTTGAGCATCATAATGCTAGTCATTGTTTTGACGCTGGTGAAAATAGATGGTACAACAACTTCAATTGAACTGCAAGTAGTTAAAGGAGAACCAGATGAAAAATTGCCAATGAGACTAGTGCAATTTGGATTTCTACCTGGACTCTCCCCATCTGAAAAAACTGCTTCAGCATCGGGAACCTGCACGCTTTCATCTAATTCAATGAGACTGAGTGGGACCCCTCAGCAGATTGAAGGTCCATACTTTGTGGACCAAATGCCAAATCGTTCAGATATAAGATCAGATACTTCAGATGGCTCGATAAAAGATGGTATCCCACTGCATCTAATCTTTCATGTATATGACGTAGATAATGGTCAATGTGTTCCCCTGAGTGGAGCAAAAGTAGACATTTGGCATACAGATTCACAAGGGATTTATTCTGCAGTTAATGAGATGGGAACTTTGGGAAAGAACTTTCTTCGTGGTTATCAGGTGACAGGCGGTAATGGCACCGTTGAATTTTCCACCATTTATCCAGGATGGTATGAAGGCAGAACTATCCATATTCATGATAAGGTCCGTATGTTCAATGGATCAAAAACAAACCTGGAATGGACAAGTCAGCTTTACTTTAACAATTCCATGAATCAACTAATTCATAAACAATCCCCCTATAGTAACCATGGTCCTCCTCAAACGGCAAATGAACAAGACGTTGTATATAGTAGTGGTTCAGTTGATGGACTAGTAGATAGAAATAGTGGAGAACACCTCATCATGAATTTAACAAAACAGGGATCTGGTTACGTTGGAGAGACCAATATTGTACTAAAGACTAGATAGTTATTTTTCTTGATACGCCTTTGTTAATGTATTGATGTCAAGCTTGTGCATTTGAAGCATTGCCTTCATTACTCTCTCCGTTTTGTTAGAATCTTTGTCTTGTAGCATCTTTATCAAAACAGTTGGAACTACTTGCCACGAAACTCCAAACCTGTCCTTGAGCCATCCGCATTGCTGGGCATTTTTATCACCAGCTTCAGAAAGCCTTTCCCAGTAATAATCCACTTCTTCCTGTGTTTCACAGTAGATCTGAAATGAGATAGCTTCATTAAACTTAAAGACTGATCCTCCATTAAGGGCTAGAAATTTTTGTCCCTCTATTTCAAAATCAACTGTCATTACAGTGCCTTCTTCTCTATTATGTATTTCATATCCTTCCTTTCCGTATCGTGTAACGTTACCAATCTTCGCGTCTTTAAAAATTGAGACATAAAACTGCACAGCCTCCTCGGCATTATTATCAAACCACAAACATGGACTAATTTTTTGCATCTATTTTATTACCCTATAATACTATAAATACATGTATTTAATCGAGGTATGTCGAAGATTGTATACGTATATGAAAATTCAGATTTTCATTTTCCCCATGTACTTACATTTATTTTTCTTGGGGAATGAAAAAGTATTGTTGATGATTTTATTCTACTATAAATCTAATTTTTTTATAACCCCGGAGGCATCAGTATCATTGTTTCTCATGTCTTGTACAAGTTATTCTCCTTTATAAACACGTCCGGGCTTAAAGCATTGAAGAAAAATGGTGATCCTGAAAATGATAACGGTGAAACTGGTCCTTGAGTCATGAACGAATATTTTCTGGTCTTTGTATTGAAAGAACTTGCAGGATCGGTAAACGTCCTATACAAATCAATCGCTTTTTCATCAGCTACTAATTCTCTAAGTGTAACTAAATCACTTCCTAATGAAAGCCCAAATCCAAAGAAAATAATTCTTAATTGCTGCAGTATATCTCTGTGAATACTGGATAATGATGTACTGATAAACAGCCATCCCAACCCATACTTTCTTGTGGTCCTAACTGCATCGAGCAAAGTTAGTCTTAATTGTTCGA
>Ga0310900_10000031_pt1 | contig 28968 bp, 21 predicted proteins | sample C24D1metaG_FD_203879 | JGI IMG/M metagenome (GOLD analysis project Ga0310900, IMG submission 203879) | Lab incubated soil microbial communities from West Virginia University Organic Research Farm, Morgantown, WV, United States - C24D1 | ecosystem: Environmental > Terrestrial > Soil >...
AGACGGCCTCACGCTGGCGCTGCTGCACGAGGCCGGTCCGAAGAACCGGCGCTTCATCGAGATCGGCGCCGGATTGAGCGGCGGAAACGGCGGGTTCCTGGCCCAGGAATGGGGCTGGTCCGGGCTGATGGTGGACGGCCACGCCGAGCACATGAAGCAGGTGGGCCGCCGGTTTCCGACGACGACGGCCGTGGCCGCCTGGATTACGCGCGAGAACATCAACGAACTGATCAGCGCGCATGGATACGACGGGGAGGTCGACCTGTTCAGCCTCGACCTCGATGGCAACGATTACTGGATCTGGGAGGCGGTGACCGCGTCCACGCCGCGCGTCCTGATCCTGGAATACAACTCGATGTTCGGGCCGGATCGAAGCGTGACGATTCCGTACGACGCACAATTCGACAGGCACCGGCACCATTCGATGTATTTCGGCGCCTCGCTGACGGCATTGACGAGGCTGAGCGCGCGCAAAGGGTATCGCCTCGTGGCGGTGGAGCCAGCGGGCGTCAACGCGTTCTTCCTCCGCAACGATGTCGCGACGCACGTACCCGCGTGTGACCCGTCGCGCGCCTATCGACTGCTCGAGAAATTCGACGTCCTCATGCAGAAGGGCGAGGACGTGTTCCGCTACGCCGGGAAGCACGGGCTGCAGCTGGTCGAGATCGACTGAGCGTCCCTCCCCCGGTTCCGGCTTCACGGAATGCCGCCGACCATCATCAGGCACATGCCCTAATTGCCCGCAGTTCTGTTGCTGGCGCGTCTCCGTATGCTGTAGACTATGCTCGGTTTGTACGACCCAGCCGAGCTGGCAATCGACATCCGTCTTTCTTCCCTCACACCACGGCTTTGCGCGCTTTTGCTCAGCGCCTGGCCGGATGCCGGTCGACGCGTGACCGATCCTGATCCCAGCTCGGCGCGGCATCCGCTGATAACGCCCGTGTGTGCTGAGAGTTACCGGCCGCGCAGCTGACCGCCCGGCCACCGTGATGTGGCAGTCGCACGTACGCACATGTGACTGAGAGGGCGAAGCTTCATCCATATCGTGAAAAGTCTCATCGTTGAGAACGTCAGCAAGCGGTACTGGATTCCGCGTGCCGAGGCCGAGACGCCGCGGGTCGAGACGCGGCTCGCGCGTCTGAAGCGGACGCTCACGCTTCCGCTGACGCGCGAAATCCTCAACGCGCGCGAGCTCTGGGCGCTGCGCGACGCAGCCTTCGACGTCGATCAGGGCACGGTGCTCGGCGTCATCGGCTCGAACGGCGCCGGCAAGAGCACCCTGCTCAAGATCATCGCCAGGGTCATCGCGCCGACCAGCGGACGCATCCGTGGACACGGCCGCGTCGTCTCGCTGCTCGAGCTCGGCGCCGGCTTCGACGATGAGGCGACGGCGCTCGAGAACATCTACATGAACGCCGCGATCAACGGAATCCCGCGCGCGGTCGTGCAGCGGCGCCTCGACGACATCGTCACCTTCGCCGAGATCAGCGAACACCTCAACACACCGCTGCAGTACTTCTCGAGCGGCATGTACCTGCGGCTCGCCTTTTCAGTGGCGATCAACATGGAGCCGTCGCTGCTGCTCGCCGACGAGATCCTCGCCGTTGGCGACCTTGCGTTCCAGGAGCGGTGTCTGCAGAAAGTGCGGGAGCTGGCGCGCGACACCGGGCTCACGGTGCTGTTCGTGTCGCACGACATGGAAGCCGTGTCGAGAATCTGCGACCGCGTGATCTGGCTGAAGGAAGGCGCGCTCCACCGCGACGGCTCTCCGGAAGAGGTCGTCACCGAATACCAGAACGCGGCCTGGGACACGTTGACCGTCGCGCCCGGCTACAAGGGGACGAGCCACGCCGCAAAGTACGGCGAGATCGTCGACGTGAAGCTCCTGACGATGGACGGACGGGAGATCGGGTCGCCGCCGCGGTCGGAAGACGTCTTTCTGCGAATCCGCTTCCGCACCCGGCGGGCGAAGGCACGGGCACGCTGCGCGATCGACCTCATGACGAAAGGCGTTCTCGTGTTTCGGTCCGCGCAGCCGGAGCTCGTGCCCGTGGCCGCTGATATGGCCTACGAAGCGCTCGTCCGGCTTCCTGCAAACCTGCTGGCCGAAACGACGTACACGGTCAATGTCAGCATCATGCTGATTCGCGGCGAGGGTGAGGAGCATGCGCTCGTCGTCAACAAAGCGATCGCGTTCCTGGTCTACGGCGAGCAGGGCGTGACGGCGGAGGACGGGCGTCATCGAACCGGCGTGGTGAATCCCACGCTCGAGTGGACCCTGCAGACGGAGCCTGATGCTGTCCGGGTCTGAAGTGGCCGCCGCCCACACCGAGATGTGGGTCATCGAACCGCGGCGGCATGGCGCGTTCTCGCGCCTCCGCGAGCTCTGGTCGTACCGCTACCTCTGGTGGTACTTCGCCTCGGAAACGATCGTCTCGCTCTACCGCGGCAGCATGCTGGGCTGGCTGTGGCTCCTGCTACGTGTGGTCGCGCCCGTTGGCCTGAACGCTCTGGTCTTTGGCGGCATCTTCGATCTCCAAACCAAGGTCCAGCACGTCCCGTACTTCCTCTTCTTCCTGTCCGGCACTATTACCTGGACGTTGTTCGAGCGGTCGCTGGTGTACGTGACACGCAGCCTGGAACGCAATCGGAAGCTGGTGACGCGCGTCTACTTCCCGCGGTTGATCCTGCCCATGTCGGCGATCGCACCGGGTCTCATGTACCTCGTGATTCTCCTGATCGTGCTGGCGATCACGGTTGTCGGCTTCCACCAGCGAACAGGCGTGTGGTACGTCCTCTTCACGCCGCGGCTGTTCGTGTCGGCCGGCGCCGTCGTCGCCAGCCTGATGCTGGTGATTGGCGTCGGCCTGTGGACATCCGTGCTCCAGGCGCGGTATCGCGATGTGCGGTATGCGCTCCGCTACGTCACTCCCTTCTGGTTCCTGCTGACGCCGGTGGTCTATCCGATGTCGGTGATCCACGACAAGTATCCCTGGCTCGTCGCCATCAATCCGATGGCGCCGATTGTCGAGGCGTTCAGGTGGGGAACGATCGGCGGCGACCAGTTTCAGGTCGTGCCCGCCGCGATCTCGTTCGGGATCCTCGTCGTCACGATGGTGACGGGGCTGTGGTACTTCAACCGCGAGGAAGCTGCCTCCGTGGACAAGTTGTGAGCCGTCAATAACTGATGAAGATCCTCTTCTCCATGCGCCATCCGGGCGCGCTGCGGAACTACACGTCGACGCTGAAGGAACTGGCGCGGCGCGGTCATCACATCCACCTGGCGTTCATGATGCAGGACAAGCTCGGCGACGGGCGCCTGCTGTGGGAGCTGACCAACGATCACCCGGAGATCACCTACCTCGAGCTCGGCAAGAAGACGCCGTGGCGGTTCTGGCTCGGGCTGGCGCGGGTGCTTCGCTTCACGACCGACTATGTCCGCTACCTCACGCCGGATTACGTCGAGGCGACGGCGCTCCGGGACCGCGCGGCGCTGCGAATCCCGAAGGCGATCCGCCTGTTCTTCCGCATTCCGGTCTTCCGCACTCGCGCCGGCGTGGCCGCCGCGTCGGCGATGCTACGCTCGATCGAGCGCGCGCTTCCGCTCGATCGCTGGATTCGCGACATCGTCGCTTCGCAGAATCCCGACGTCGTCCTGATCACGCCGCTCGTGGATCTGGGCTCCGACCAGGTCGAGTACGTGAAGGCGGCGCGCGCGCTCGGCATCCGCAGCGGGCTGTGCGTGCACAGCTGGGACAACCTGACGAACAAGGGGCTGATCCGCGTGCTGCCGGATCGCGTCTTCGTCTGGAACGAGGCGCAGAAGCGCGAAGCGGTCGCGATGCACCGCGTCAAGGCGGAGGACGTCGGGGTCACCGGCGCACCGGTCTACGACCAGTGGTTCGAGCGGCGCCCGAGCACGAGCCGCCAGGAATTCTGCGCGAAGACCGGTCTCTCGCCGGACAAGCCGTTCTTCCTCTACCTCTGCTCGTCGCAGTTCATCGCCCCGGACGAAGCCGAGTTTGTGGCCGACTGGATCCGTGCCGTCCGATCGGCGCCGGATCCGCGCGTGCGCGAGGCCGGGATCCTGATCCGTCCGCATCCTGAGAATACCCAGCCCTGGCAACGGTTCGACTTCGACGAGTTCCAGGGGGTGGCGTTGTGGCCGCGCGGCGGCGCGAATCCGATCGACGCGTCATCAAAGAACGACTACTACGACTCGATGTATCACGCCGTCGCCGCCGTCGGCGTCAACACGAGTGCGCAGATCGAGGCGGGCGTCGTGGGCAGGCCGGTCTACTCGGTACGGGTGGCGAAGTACGCCGGCACGCAGGAGGGGACGCTCCACTTTCACTACCTGCTGAAGGAGGGCGGCGGCCTTCTCCACATGGCCGCGACGCTCGACGAGCACGCACGCGCGCTCTCGGGAGCCCTCGATCGCACCGAAGAGGACGCGCGGAAACTCCGGGCATTCGTCGAGGCGTTCATCCGGCCGAATGGTTTCGATGTGCCGGCAACGCCGATCCTGGCCGACCGCGTCGAGGAGCTCGGGCGCATGCCGAAGCGTGCGCCCGAAGGCCTGCCGCTATGGCTGTATCCGCTGCGCGCGGCGCTCTATCCCGTCGCCTGGGTGATGAAGACCGTGCGGGCGATCACTCGGCTGTCGAAGAAGCGGGAGAAACAGCTGCGGCCGATCGGGTTCGGCGGCTGGTTCTGGAAGCGGTTCTTCTGGTTCCTCGACTGGATCTTCAAGCTGCCGTCGATGAAGCGGTTCGCCAAGCGCTACATCGTCCCGCGCGTGGTGCCGCACATGGGCGACAGCAACGCGCCGACGGAAGAGATGGTCCAGGTTCCGCGCATGCTCCAGAAGATGGCGCGCAACGACAAGCCGATCATCGTCGGGCCGTGGCTGAGCGAGGTCGGATTCGAGCTGCTGTACTGGATCCCGTTCCTGAACTGGGTCAAGACCTACCGGCATTTCGACCCTGAGCGGCTGATCGTGGTGTCACGCGGCGGCGTCGCGCCCTGGTACAAAGACATCGCCTCGACGTACATCGATCTCTTCGACTTCTACACCCCGGAGCAGTTCCGGACGAAGAACGAGCAGCGGCTGGCGGAGGCCAAACAGAAGCACCTGCTGATGTCGCAGTTCGATCGCGAAATCCTCAAGGTCGTCTATCAGCACATCGGGAGCCGGGGCCTCGACACGCTGCACCCGATGTACATGTACCGGCTCTTCTATCCGTTCTGGAAGCAGCAGATGTCGATCGGGCTCGTGGACGAGTTCGCGTCGTTCCAGCGGCTCCCGGCCATCGATGCGTCCGACATCGCCGGCCGCCTGCCGCGCGACTACATCGCGGTCCGCTTCTACTTCAACGAATCGTTCCCCGACACTGAGGAGAACAAGCTCTTCGTCACGAGCCTGCTCGACACGCTCACCGAGACGAACGACGTCGTGCTCCTCAATCCCGACCTGCACATCGACGATCACTGGGATCTCCGCCCGGGGCGCAACCCGCGGATCCATACGGTCGACGACTTGATGAAGCCGGAGAACAACCTCGATATCCAGACCAAGGTGATCAGCCGGGCGCGTGCCTTTGTCGGGACCTACGGCGGGTTGTCGTACCTGGCGCCGCTCTACGGCGTGACGTCGCTCGCGTTCTATTCGCATCGCGAGCGGTTCAACGTGCAGCACCTCGAGCTGGCGCGCCGCGTCTTCGGGCGCTTCAAACGCGGCTCGTACGTCGTGCTCGACACAAGCGACCTCAGCGTGCTCGGCCTCGCGCTCGGCGAGCAGCGCGGCCCGCTGGCGCGGCTGCTCGAGCGCAGCCAGCTCGATAGAGACCGCGAGAGAGTCGAGGTGTAGTGGCGCTCTCCAGGCTGGCCGCGAAACTCATTCCGGCGATCGGCCGTCAGCAGCGCCGCCTGGCCGACCAATCGGAGGCTCTGGCCAGCCTGCGGCTGCGGGTGCGCGAGCTGCTGGGGCGCCTGAAGGAGCAGGATCGGCTGCTGGCCCTGGCTACGGAAGGCTCCGAGGAACTTCGCGATCATGCGAAGCACCATCGTGCCGCGACGCGGCGGGCTGCGCTGCTGGCCGATTCGGATCGGCCAATCGTCGTTGGCCCCTGGTGCGGCGAAGTGGGATTCGAGCTGCTGTACTGGATTCCATTTCTGCGCTGGCTCGTGGAGCGGTCGCGCATCGAGGGGCAGCGCCTCGTCGTCGTGACACGCGGCGGCGCGAGCGTCTGGTACCGCGATGTCGCCTGCCGCAGCGTCGAGATTTTTGATCTGATCGATGCGGATGCCTTTCGCGGCCACGCCGCAACCTGGAAGCAGCATCAGATCTCGCCGTTCGATCGGCGCCTGATTGCCGGCGCGATTGCCGCGGCCGGACTGAAGCGTGCGCGGCTGCTTCACCCGCAGGTGATGTACCGCCTGTTGACGTCGTACTGGAAGGAGGAGGCGTCGCTCGAGCCGATTAGTGCGTTTCTGAAGTACGCGCCGCTGCCCGCGCCTCCACCGCATCCACTTGCGGCGTCTCTGCCGCAGGAGTACGTCGCCGCGAAGTTCTACTTCAGCCAATCCTTTCCCGACACCGCGGCGAATCGCGCGTTCGTGCAGCGTTCCATTGCCGAAGTCGCCGGACGGTTGCCGGTCGTGCTGCTCAGCGCCGGAGCACAGCTTGACGATCACCGCGACGCGCTCGTCGAGCCCGGCTCGCGGGTGCTGGCGATTCACGCCGATGTTCGCGACAACCTGGCCGCACAGAGCGCCATCGTCGCCGGGGCCCGGGGATTCATTGGCACCTATGGCGGCTTTTCGTATCTGGCGCCACTGTATGGTGTGGACTCGCTGTCGTTCTTCTCCGAGCGTGACAAGCTCGTCCCGTTTCATCTCGATCACGCTCACCGGGTCTATGGCAGCCGATCTGGCGGACGGTTTCTCGCCGTCGACATCGCCGATGCCGGAACCGTTTCGCTGACGTTCCCGCGAGCGCAGGCGGCAATCCAATGAAGGCCATCGGCGATCTGTTCGGCAAACGGAGCGACCAGGCGCCACCGTCCGTCGATCCGGCGGTCAAGCCGCCTGTGTCGGTGACCATCGACGAGCTGAACCGATCGGTGAATGCGCTTGCCAAGCAGGTAGGTCAGCTGCGCGGGCTCGTCTACCAGCAGGAGGACATGCTGAGCGAGGCGCTGCGGCGCGCTGGCTGGCTGGACGAGTCGGAGTCCTCTCACCAGCAGTCGCTGCAGCGTGCGCTGCGCGCGATTGCCGAACACGAGGACATCATCGTCGGACCGTGGACGGGAGAAGTCGGCTTCGAGCTGCTCTACTGGATTCCGTTCCTCGGCTGGCTGGCCGAACAAGGGCTTGCCCAGCGTCGCGTGACCGTCGTGTCGCGCGGAGGTACGGCGTCCTGGTACCGCCATCTCGCCGCTCGCTATATCGATCTGCTCGAGTTGATGACTCCCGAGGAGTTCCGCGAGCGTACAGCCGGGCCGAAGAAGCAGGTCGACAAATCGCGCGAGCTCGATCGCGATGTGATCGAACGGGTCAAGCGCCAGCTCGGCCTGGAGAAGGCCGGCCAGATTCATCCGTCGTCGATGTTCCGGTTGTTCGCGCCGCTCTTTCGAAAGCGAGCGGGCGTCGAGCTCGTGGAGTCCTTTGCGTCACATCGGCGGCTGCTGCCGCCGGAGCCCGAGCCGATCGGCGGCAGCCTCGTGTTGCCACCGCAATACGTCGTGTCGAAGTTCTATTTCAGCAAGGCGTTCCCTGATACGACGGCCAACCGCGAGTTCGTGGCCGGCGTGCTCGCCAGCATCAGCCGTCATGTGCCGGTCGTCCTCCTCAGCACGGCGGTCCGGCTCGACGAACATGCGGACTTTGCCGCTTCGTCCGGTTCGGCGGTTCACGTCGTGGACACGCACGTGGTGCCGGAGCGGAATCTCGACCTGCAGACGCGCATCATTGCCGGTGCGCGCGGCTTCATCGGAACCTACGGAGGGTTCTCGTATCTGGCGCCGCTCCTCGGCGTCCGCTCAGTGTCCTTTTTCTCGCGTCGAGGTGGTTTCGAGAGCCACCATCTCGACCTTGCCGACCGCGTGTTCGATCAGTTGCTGCCGGGCGGATTCGTCGCGCTCGATCGCCGCGCACACACACTCGTCGAACCGGCGATCAGCCGCTGGCTCACTACGTCGCATGAAACTGTTCACGCCTAGGAAAAAAGTCCGGTCCGCCGACGGGAACGACGCGGCGGCCGACACACTCGCGGAGATTTCGGCGCGGCTCGACAAGCTCGAGCGCGTCGTCACCGACCTGAAACAGAACATCGATCTGATTCCAGCGATCGTGCGCAAGCTGTACCTCGAAGGTGCGTCGTTGCCGGCGCCTTACGACCTGCTGTCGGAGCGATTCGGGTATCTGTCGCAGAACGAGGAAGACGGCCTCCTGCTGGCACTGTTCAAACGCATCGGAACGACCGACCAGCGCTTCGTCGAGATCGGATGCGGCATGAACGGCGGCAACTCCGGCTTCCTGGCGCAGGAGTGTGGGTGGAGCGGCTTGATGGTCGACGCGAAGACCGCGTCGATCGACAAGGTCCAGGTCCGGTTCAGGGGGCATCCGGTGCGCGTGGCCAAGCAGCGGGTGACGCGCGAGGGCGTCAATCCGATGCTCGAGAAGTTCGGCCTCACGGGGGAGCTCGACCTGCTCAGCATCGACATCGACGGCATGGACTACTGGGTGTGGGAGGCCGTGACCGCCTGCACGCCGCGCGTCGTCGCCATCGAATACAACTGGTTGTTCGGCGCCGAACGCGCCGTCACTATTCCGTACTCGTCAGAGTTCGACTTGAGCGCGATCGGCAATCGTGGATATCGCGGTGCGTCGCTGGCCGCGCTGGCGCACCTGGGACGGGCCAAGGGCTACCGGCTGGTCGCCACCGAGCGTGTCAACGCGTTCTTCCTCCGCAACGACCTCGGCCCGCAGATCCGCGAGATCGACGTCGCACGGGGCTATCGGGCGCCGTTGAACATCACCCGCGGCAAGGACGTGTTTCAGAAGATTGCGAAGGCGGGGCTGCCGCTGGTTGATGTGCTGACCGGCCAGACTGGCCCGATTGCCGACCTGCTGCCGCCGGCATGAAAAGGCCTGACGCGAAACGCCGGTTCCTGTTCGTGATGCAGTACCCGGGCTACCTGCGGTATTTCGATTCCACAGTCCGCGGCCTGGCGGCGCGCGGGCATCATGTGGACGTCATCTTCGACACCCCGCAGAAGCAGGCCGAGGGCGCCGAAGCGCTGATGGGTGTTCCGGGTGTGGAGCTGCTCGAGGGGAGCAGTCCGTCGCGCGGCGACCGGGCGTGGGACAGAGTGGCGCGCGCGGTTCGCGGCACGCTCGACTACGTGCGGTACTACCACCCGAAGTTTGCCGAAGCCACCTACCTTCGCGATCGCATGCGCAAGGTCGTTCCGCCCGCGCTCGGCTTCCTCGCTCGCAGGAATACCTCGACGAAGACCGTCACACGTGGGCTCGTTGCGCTCTTCACGTTGTGCGAGCGGGCGATCCCGAGCAGCCGTCGCGTCGAGCGATTCATCAAATCGCGCCGCCCTGACGCCGTGCTCGTCACGCCGCTCGTGACGGCCCGCGGGAGGCAGGCTGACTATGTGAAGGGTGCGCAGGCGCTGGGCATTCCGGCCGCGGCATGCATTGCGAGCTGGGATCACCTGACGACCAAGGGGCTTATCCGCGTGCGGCCCGATCTGATCACCGTGTGGAACCGTGAGCAGCAGGCCGAAGCTGTCGAGTTCCACGGCATCGACCCGGAGCGGATTGTCGTCACCGGTGCGCAGCCGTTCGACCGCTGGTTCGAGCGCACGCCAACCGATCGCGCCCTGTTCTGCCGCAAGATTGGTTTGTCCGCGGATCGGCCGATCGTGCTGTTCGTCGGCTCGACCGCGTCAATCTCCGCGCCGGATGCGGAGCTCTATTTCGTCCGCCGCTGGATCGCGGCGCTTCGCGCGGTGCCGGAGCTGGCCGAGGTCGGCATCCTGATCCGTCCGCATCCCTATAACTCGACGCACTGGCGGGAAGCTGATTTCAGCGACCTGCCGAACGTCGCGATTTATCCGCGCGGCGCCAACCCGGTGAACGAAGCCGATCGGCAGGATTACTTCGATTCTCTTTTTCACGCCGACACGGTTGTCGGCGTGAACACCACGGCGATGATCGAAGCGGCGATCGTCGGCCGGACGGTGCATTCCGTCCTGGCCCCCGAGTTCGAGGACACGCAGGGGGGCACGCTGCACTTCCGCTATCTGCTCGTGGAGAACGGTGGATTCCTCCGCGTCGCCCAGTCGCTGCCGGAGCATGCAGGGCAGGTTGCCGAGACGGTTCAGGCGCCGGAGATCGGTCGCGCCGCCTGCGCGCGTTTCGTGGAGCGCTTCGTGCGGCCATTCGGACGTGAGGTGCCGGCGACGCCGGTGATTGTCGAGGCGCTCGAGCGCCTGGCGTTGACGCGCCGCGAGCGGGCGAGTGTTCCAGCATTCCTCTATCCATTGCAGCGGTTGCTGAAGGTCGCAGGCGATCGGGCGGTACAACGCGAGCGGCAACGCCGAGCCGCCGCCGCACGCAACGCGCGCCTGGCAGCCAGGAAGCGCGGCGACACGAGGGCAATCAACCCGGCCGACGCGGCTGCGGATGTAGGGACGAAGGCAGGGTAGGGCGTGAGCGACGTGATCAACGCAGCTTCACCGGCGCGGGTTCTCGAAGACCGCATTGCGGCGCTTCGCGACGCCCCCGGATTCCGCAACTACCAGTACGTCCGGGACCGCGTTCTCGAGATGCGGGCGCAGGTGGACGCCGACCCGCACTACATACCCAGTGCCTACTGGAAGGAGGAGCTCTCCAACTTCGAGTACATGCTCGACGCCTCGCCGCTCCTCATCGACAAGCTCCGTCATCACTCGTTCCACATCACCGGCCTGAAGCTGCACGACTATCGCACCGGGCAGTCGCGCAAGCGCCAGCGGTTTGCCGACAAGCTGCACGCGCTGCTGGCGCTGGGCCGGCCGGAACTGTTCGTTCCCGAGGCCGAGGCCCTGGGCGGCTACGGCTACATGATCGACGGCCATCTCGTGAACCTCGACACGCTCAAGTTCTTCGAGGTGTTCCTCGCGCTCGATAAAGGAGCGGTACTCGACGAGTTTCGCGAAGGACGCGAACGCAAGCTGGTGTGGGAAGTCGGAGCCGGCTGGGGCGGGTTCCCCTATCAGTTCAAGACGCTCTGCCCGAACACCACGTACCTGATCAGCGACTTCCCCGAACTGTTCCTGTTTTCAGCCACGTACCTGATGACGCTTTTCCCCGGCGCCCGGGTGCGGTTCTGGGGCGAGGAGCCGGCCGAGCGGATCTTCGCGAACTGGCAGGACTACGACTTCATCTTCACGCCGAACACCGCACTGGCCGACCTGACTCCGGATCGTCTCGACCTGGCCGTGAACATGGTCTCGTTCCAGGAGATGACGACGGCGCAGGTGACGTCGTATGTGGCGCGCGCGCACGAGCTCGGTGCGCGGTTTCTCTACAGCCTGAATCGCGAGAAGTCGGGCATGAATGACGAGCTCGACAGCGTCAGCCGCATCGTCTCGCTGTACTACTGGCCGCGGGAGGTGTCGGTCCTCAAGGTCAGCTATCAGAAGATGCTCGACGAGTCGCCGGGAACGAACGACTACAAGCACATCGTCGGTTGGAAACGCATCAAGACTCCAGACGCGTAATCACTGATGCCCAGAGTCATCATCGGATCGCCGCTGTTCAATCACGCCGGGGACTTCCCGGAGGCGATCGAGTCGATTCTCAGCCAGACGTTCACGGACTTCGCGCTCGTCCTCGTCGACGACTGCTCGACAGACGAGACCGCGGCGATTGCGCGCGAATACGAGGCGCTCGATCCTCGCGTGTCGTACCAGCGCAACACCGAGCGTCTCGGGCTCATCGGCAACTCACACCGCGCGTTCTACGCCGCGAAAGAGCGGCATCCAGACGCCGAGTACTTCGCCTGGGCGAGCGATCACGATCTCTGGCACCCGCGATGGCTCGAGCAGCTCGTGAAGACGCTCGACGAGCATCCGGACGTGGTGCTGACCTATCCGCTCAACCGGCGCATCGGCGTCAAGGGAGAGGTGCTCAAGCGGCGGCCGTGGGCGTTCGACACCTTCGGCGAGACGAGCCGCTGGGTCCGGATGCGGCGCGGCATCAAGGACATGTCGGCCGGCAACATGGTCTACGGCCTGTTCCGGATCGGACCGCTCGAGCGCGCCGGCATCTACCGCCACGTCCTGGTGCCCGACCGCCTGTTGTTCACCGAGCTGTCGCTGTACGGGCAGTTCAAGCAGGTGCCGCAGGTCCTCTGGTTCCGGCGCTGGTACGGCAACATCTTCAGCCTCGAGCGCCAGCGGGTCAGCTTCTTTCCCAAGGGCAAGCCGCTCTATGCGTACTTTCCGTGGTGGTGCAGCCACGCAGTCAGCCTGTTCTGGACCTTCACCGTTCAGGGGCGCGGACTTCCTGGCGTGTCGCGAGCGGCAGGCGCGCTGGCGGCGGTGCAGGTGTTCTTCTTCGCCGGCCTGCTGCATATCTGGCAGAGCCTGCGTGCGCTGAGGTTCAAGATTCTCGACAGGCTGGTCGGCCTGCGCCCGTACGAACGTGCGGTCCGTCTCCGGTTTCGCGCTGTCGCGCGGCGAGGAGTGGTTGATGTGACGAAGTCGCGCATGAAGAAGGCGAGAAAAGCGCGCGCACGATTGGGACGCCGCGTGCGCCGTCTCGCCTTCGAGCTCGTGCGGCGTCCGGGCCTGTGGTTCATCGGTGCGCTGCGCGCCTTGCCGGTCGTGAAGAACCGCGTCATCCCGTCGCTGTTGAAGGACGAATTCGACGAGCTTCCAGCGAAGCCGCATGCCGACGCGATGCGGAACGAGATCGAGCCGCTCACGAAAAGCGATGCGCCAATCGTCATCGGCCCGTGGGTCGGCGAGGTTGGATACGAGCTCCTCTACTGGATTCCGTTTCTGAACTGGGCCATCAAGGAGTTCGGCCTCGAGCAGCGGCGCCTGATCATCGTCTCGCGTGGCGGGGCGCGGCATTGGTATCGCCACATCAGCCGCGAGTACGTGGACGTTTTTGATCTGTTCTCGCTCGACGAGTACCGGGAAGCGAACGAGCTGCGGTGGGACAAGGCCGGACACCAGAAGCAGTACCGAGTCGAGAAGATGGACCGCGACATCGCCGATCGGGTCAAGGCGAAGCTGGGGCTCGAGCACGTCGAGCTGCTGCACCCGGGGCCGATGTACCGGCTGCTGCGGTTCTACTGGTTCGAGAAGGCCGGCGTCGGGGTACTCAAGCAGCACACCGAATACAAGCCGTTCGAGCGCGTGGAGCGCAGCGCGGCGCTGAAGGACCTGCCACGGGACTATGTGGCCGTGCGCTTCTATTTCCGGCCGTCGTTTCCGGACACTCCCGAGAACCGTCAGTTCGCCGCTGATACCGTCCGCGCGATCAGCCGCGTCATGCCGGTCGTGCTGCTGAACACCGGACTGCGGCTGGATGACCATGAGGATCTGAACGTGCCCGGAATGGGTATGGGGATTCACCATGTGGATCGCCTGATGACCGCCGAGCGCAACCTCGAAGTGCAGACCGAGATCGTCAGCAACGCGCGCGCGTTCGTCGGTACCTATGGCGGCCTCGCCTATCTGGCGACGTTTTATGGCGTGCCGTCGTTCGCCTTCTATTCCTCTCAGAACGAACTGCTTCCGTCGCACATGGACGCCTGGTGGCGCCTGAGCCGGATGATGGGCGTTCCGGCCTCCGCCATCGACACGCGCGGGACGGATCTTCTGCGGACGGTACTCGGCGGCGTGGAGCGTCTCGACGTGACCAGAGCGGCGGTGGGCTCCTAACATGTTGCGCTCCTTCCGCCGCTCCGTGCTCCGAATGCTCGGCGTGGTCTCGCGCGAGGAGTTCAACGCGACGACGAAGCGTGTGCTTGGGACCGTCAACAGGAACGCTGTGCGTCTGGCCAAGCGTCTCGATCGGCTCGATCAGCAGCTCGCCGAGCTGAACCAGCAGATGGTCGGGCTCGATACGATCGCCCGCACCGGGCGGCTCCGCAAGATCGACGACAACGTCGATGCGCTCGTGCGACACACGTTCCTCAACGGTCGCCTTCCCGAGCCGCAGGCGCTGCTGTCGCGGAGGTTTCGCGGGCTGTCGCAGCACGAGGAAGACGGCATCACCGTCGCGCTGTTCGATCGCGTTGGCACCGACACGCAGCGCTTCGTCGAGATCGGCGCCGGCGTGAACGGCGGGAACTCCGGCTTCCTGGCGAAGGAATGCGGGTGGACCGGCCTGATGTTCGAGATCGATCCGGGGAGAATCGATCGCCTGCAGCGACGCTTCGCGCCTGCCGTAAAGGTCGTCGAGGCGCAGGTGACGAGGGAAAACATCAACGAGCTGATCACCGCCAACGGGTTCGCCGGCGATGTCGATCTGCTGAGCATCGACATCGACAGCAACGACTACTGGGTGTGGGAGCAGTTGTCCGTGTGCCGCCCGCGCGTTGTCATCGTCGAATACAATCCGCTGTTCGGTACTGACCGCGCGGTGACCATTCCCTACGATCCGCACTTCAATCGGCGGGAATTCGAGGTGCCTCGAGCGGCGTACTATGGAGCCTCGCTGCAGGCGCTGGCGAAGCTCGGGGCCCGCAAGGGATACCGGCTGGCGCTGCTCGAGCCGCGCGGCGTGAACGCGTTCTTCGTGCGTGAGGACCTGGCGCGCGACCTGCCCCCGTTGCGCGTCGGCGACGTGCCAATCGCGCCAGACGTGGTCGCAGATTTCGGACCAGGCGGAGTCTTTTCAATGCTCGATCGCGCGGGGCTTGCGCTGATCGATGTGTAGGCCGGGTGCCGCGAAGCGGATCATTCACGCGACGCGGACGCGGCGGCATGACAAACGATGATTGTCGGATACAAGGATCTCAGGCAGTACCGGAAGAAAGTGGCCATGGTGGACGGTGGGTTCGATCCGCTTCACCAGGGACACATCGAGTACTTCGCGCGCGCTCGCGAGGTGGGCGGCACGCTGCTGTGCAACATCGCGCCCGACTCGTACACGGCTGCCAAGCACGCGCCGCTGCTGCCGGCGCCGCAGCGAGCGCAGGTCATCGATGCGCTCAAGTCGATCGACTACACACACGTCAGCCCGGTTGATACTGAGACCGTGCTGCGCGATCTGCAGCCGACGCATTACATCAAGGGCAAGGACTGGGAAGGCCGCCTGCCGCCAGAGCAGGTGCGGATCTGCGAGAAAGAAGGCATCGAGATCGTCTTCCTCGACACTGTGCGGGACTCGTCGACCCGGCTTCTCACGACGTTTCAGACGGGACGCAACGGCCGGCCCAACCTCCCGGCGTTCGAGTCGCTGGTGTTCTCGCAGAAGCGCGTCGAGGCGACCCACTACGACGAGTCCTACTGGACCGACCAGTGGCGCCAGGCGGGCAACGTCTATACGGTCGAGAAGCGGCGCGAGATCGAAGGACGCCATCCCCTGGTGGTCAAGGAGGTCTTCGACCCCCGGCGCGTGCTCGATGTCGGCTGCGGCCCAGGCATCCTGATGTACCTGCTGCACGAAGTCGGTGTCTCCGCCGACGGCGTGGATCCGGCGCCAGGCATGCGGGAGATGGCGCCGCCCGAGGTGCGCGACCGCATCATCATGGGTGACGCCTGGAGCCCGGATCTGCCGTCAGACGCCTACGATCTGGTGATCTGCCGGGAGGTCTTCGAGCACATGACCGTGCTCGAGGTGCGCGAGGCGGTCCGCAACATCTGCCGCGTCTCGTCGCGCTTCGCCTATGCGACGACCCGGTTTCATCCGGATCCGCACACCCTGCTCGACGTCAATACGTCCGACGAGCTGGATCCCTCGCACATCACGCTGATGAACAAGGACCTGCTGCGCCTGTTCTTCGTGCTCGAAGGGTTCCGCCAGCGGAAGGATCTCGAGGATCGCATCGACTGGATGGGGAAGGGCCGGGTGCTGGTCTACGAGAAGGTTACGGCCGAAAAATAGAGCGTCTGTCATCAGTTGTCAGTTATCAGTTACGAGGGAGACATGAACCGTCAGCTCATCATTGGCGATCGCGTCATCAGCGACGACAGCGATGCCTACGTCATCGCGGAAATCGGCCACAACCATCAGGGCAGCCTGAAGACGGCGAAGGAGCTGTTCCAGGCCGCGGCCGAATGCGGCGTCGCCGCGGGGAAGCTGCAGAAGCGCGACAACCGATCGCTGTATACGCGCGAGATGTACGACAAGCCGTACGACAACGAGAACAGCTTCGGCGCGACCTATGGTGAGCATCGCGAGGCCCTCGAGTTCGGCAAGCAGGAGTACGAGGAGCTGCAGGCCGAGTCAGCCCGCCTGGGAATCGGCTTCTTCTCGACCGCCTTTGACATCCCGAGCGCGAACTTTCTTGCTGAGCTGAATACCCCGGCCTACAAGATCGCCTCCGGCGATCTGAAGAACATCCCGCTGCTGCGGCACGTCGCGAAGATCGGCAAGCCGATGATCGTCAGCACCGGCGGCGGCACGATCGATGACGTGCAGCGTGCCTACGACACGATCATGCCGATCAACCCCCGGCTGTGCCTGCTGCAGTGCACGTGCGGCTACCCGGCGGAGTTCGCGGAGCTCGACCTTCGCGTCATCGCCACGTATCGCGAGAAGTTCCCCGAGATCGTCATCGGCTATTCCGGGCACGACAACGGGATCGCCATGCCGGTGGCCGCTTACATGCTCGGCGCGCGCATCATCGAGAAGCACTTCACGCTGAATCGCGCGATGAAGGGGACCGACCACCGGTTCTCGCTCGAACCGGTCGGCATGAAGAAGATGATTCGGGACCTGCAGCGCGTCCGCCTGGCGCTCGGCGACGGCCGCAAGAAGGTGTACGCGAGCGAGGCGAGCCCGGTGCTGAAGATGGGGAAGAAGCTGGTGGCGGCCAGAGATCTGCCGGCCGGTCATGTCCTGACCGCCGCGGATATCGGGATCAAGAGCCCCGGCGACGGTCTCGCCCCGTTCTATCTCGATCAGATCGTCGGCCAGGTTCTCACCCGCGACGTGCGGGCGGATCAGTCGCTGACGCTCGAGCTCGTGGGCCGGCCCGCCGCGGCAACCGCAGGCGTCTGACATCTCCCGTTCGATGACCGACAGATTCCGGATCGACGGCCGTGTCGCCGTCGTCACCGGTGCGCTGGGCAACCTGGGACCCGTGTGGGCGCAGGCGCTGCTCGAGGCCGGCGCCACCGTGATTGGGCTCGACCTGCCAGGCGCCGAGCCGAATGCGGCGTTCGCGGCGCTGCAATCGGCCCATCCCGACAAGCTGACGCTCGTGGGTGCGAGCGTGACCGATCGTGCCGCGCTCAGCGCCGCGCGCGATCTCGTGCGCTCACGGTTCGACGTCCCCTCCGTGCTTGTGAACAACGCCGGGATCGACGCGCCTCCGGCCGCGAAAGGCGGCGGCCACACGCTGGAGGAGATTCCGTTCGAGGTGAACCGTCGCATCTTCGAGGTCAACACGCTCGGGCTCTTTCAGGTGACGCAGCTGTTTGGCTCGGACATGGCCACCGCGCGGCGTGGCTCGATCATCAACATCGGGTCGCTCTACGCGTCGGTGTCGCCGGACGCCCGCTTCTACGATCACATCGTCAGCGACCCGCCCTTCCTGAAACCGCCGGCCTATGGCGCGTCGAAGGCCGCCGTGGTCAATCTGACGAAGTACTTCGCCACGGCATGGGGGCCGTTCGGCGTCCGCGTCAACACGCTGTCGCCAGGCGGCGTGCTGGGCGCGCAGGACGAGCAGTTCAAGCGCAAGTTCAACGCGCGCGTCCCGCTGGCCCGGATGGCGGTGCACCAGGATCTGATCGGCCCACTGCAGTTCCTGGCGTCGGATGCGTCCGCGTACGTCACAGGCGCCGAGCTTCGCGTCGATGGAGGGTTTACCGCATGGTGAGCAGCCTTCCTGGTCTCGTCGTGCAGAAGACGATCCGCGGCATGAAGAAGGCGCGGAAGCAGGCGCAGCGCGGCGCCAAGATGGCGCGATTCGTCGCTGGGCGCGTGCGCTCCGCTGAGAAGAGCCTGTTCTTCCACCTGCGCGACACGCGGGCCGGCCGGCTGCTGCTCGAGGCTACGACCTTCGCTCGCGCCGGCAGGGAGCTGCGCGGCCGGCGCCGGGTGGCGGCGGCCTACGTCAAAGGGATCAGCGCACCGGTGATCGATCCCGACAAGGGCTACGCTCCCGTGTCGTTCGATCCCGCGAGCCCGGAGTTCAGCGGTGTGCTCGCCACGTGCCGCCGGCTCTTTGCGGTGAAGCAGCCCAAGATCGCCGAACAGATGGCCGGGATGGAGAGCTGGACCGCGGAGAAGCAGGCCAAGTTCCAGTCGAGAAAACAGTCCTTCTATCGCCATCTCCTGAAGGACGAGGATCTCCGCCGCAATCCCGATCTCGTCGAGTTCGCGTTGAGCGAGCCGCTGCTCGGTCCGGTGACGCGGTATCTGGGAATGGTTCCGTATCTCACCCGGGTGGATCTCGTGTACTCCGTGTCGCGCGGCACAGAAGAGAAGATTGAGAGCCAGCTGTTCCATCTCGATCACGAGGGGCTCCGCCAGGTGAAGTACTTCATCTACGTGTACGACGTCGATGAACCCGAAGGGCCCTTCACGTTCCTGCCGGCCGACACCAGCTTCCGTGTCGTCAACGACGTCCGCTCGTGGCGGAAGACCCATGGCCGCGGAGACGTGGAGTCGCGGCGCTATCTCGACGAAGAAGTGGTCGGGGTCGACGCGGCGCAGGACATCGTCACGGTCAAAGGGCCGGTCGGCTCCGGCGTGGCCGTCGATACCTCGCGCTGCCTGCACCTCGGCAGCCGCTGCAAGCCGGGCGCATTTCGCCTCGTGCTCTACCTGCAGTACTGCACGACGCGCGAGCTGACGAACGTGTTTGACGTGTCGCGCTTTGCGCGTGACCCGGTGAGGCAGATGGCTGTCAGCCACAGCGTCGAGCCCGGACGCGCGCAGGCCGACCACTACGAGATGTCCGTCTGACGCGTTAGAACGTCCCTTCATGTCCGCGATCCAGGCCGCCAGAAACTACGTCGCATGGGCGTTTCGTCGCGCCACGGTGCAGGCCATCGAGGTGCAGCGAAACGCGTATTACCGCGTACGCGAAACGCCGCAGGGCCGTGCGCTGCTGAAGACCGCGGAGTTCCTGCGCGCGCCGTCCAGCAACCGGACGCGTCGCCGGACCGCGCACGACTACGTCGCGCGGGCACAGCCCCCGGTCATGGATCCGGCGAAGGGATACGCGTTTACGTCCGTCGAGAAGTTCGAGAAGTTCGACACCGTCCTCGCGGCCGCGCGCGATCTGTTCCAGCGGAAGAAGGCCGCGATCGACGCCGAGCGGGAAGGCTTCGACTCATGGGACGAGGAGCGGCGGCAGAAGTACCTGAAGCGGAAGGACAACTTCCTGCGGAACCTGCTCGATGACGCCGATCTGCGTGAGAAGCCGGCGCTCGTGGATTTTGCGCTGAGCGACTCCGTGCTCGGGATGGCGACGCGGTATCTCGGCACGGTTCCGTATCTCTGCCGCGTCGATCTGGTCTACTCGCTGCCGCGTGCGGCCGCGGACAACATCTCCAGCCAGCTCTTCCACGTCGATCCTGAGGGGCTGACGCAGGTCAAATTCTTCATTCACGTCTTCGACGTCGGCGAGGCCGAAGGCCCGTTCACGTTCATTCCAGCCGACGAGTCCACGCGCATCCTGGCGGAGATCAGGAAGCTGCGCCGGCGGCAGGGGAAACCGAATATCGGGCGCTACCAGGATGAGGAGATCGCCGCCGTCGGCGGCGACGGCTCGATCGTCCGTCTCAAGGCGCCGGCGGGCGGCGGCGTCGCCATCGACACGTCGCGTTGCCTGCACATGGGCAGCCGTGTTCAGCCTGGCGCATCGCGGTTGTGCCTGTACCTTCAGTACTGCACCACGCTCGAGCCGACGAACGTCTTCGACGTGGATCGGCTGAAGCCGGATCCGGTTCGCCATCTCGCCGTGAAACACAGCACCGAACCCAACGCCAATCGCGTCGGCCCGTCAGCGCAGATGGCGTGAAACGCCCGGCAGTCATCGTCCTGGGCGGCGCGGCACTGCTCCTCTGCGTGCTGCTTCGCGGTCTGCTCAACCCGTCGACGGATCGTCTGCCAGGCATCGATTCCGGAAACCTCTACACATGGGAGGTCTACACGCGCGAGGCGCTCGGCAGCGGGCAGTTGCCGTTCTGGAACCCGTATCACTTTGCCGGCACACCGCACCTGGCGGATCCGCAGACCACGGTGCTGTATCCGCCGGCCCTGCTGCTGCGATGGCTTCCGGTGCCAGCGTATCTCGGCTGGATGATGGCGCTGCACCTGTGGATCGCCGCCGCGGGCACTCTGTACGCCGCGCGGGTGATCGGGCTCGGTTGGCTCGCGGCTGCGGCCGCGGCGGTGGCCGTGATGCTCGGCGGCAGCGTTCCCGGGTGGATACACAACGGCCACCTGCTGGTGCTGTATTCGGCGGCGTGGGCACCATGGGTGCTGGGGCTCGCGATTGTTTCCGTACGATCCGGACGCGTTGTTCCCGATGGTCGTCTCGTGGCGGTGCTCCTGCTGCAGTTCCTCACCGGTTACCTGCAGGGCAGCCTCTACATCGGAGCCGCGCTGTCGCTGTACTTCGTATATTCCAGTCTGTGGCCCGAAGGCGCACCGCGATGGCAACCGCTCGTGCAGCTCGCGCTGCTGGCCGTGCTCTGTGCGGCTGCCGGAGCGTTTCAGCTCCTGCCGACCGCGACGCTCGTGTCGCAAGCCGGGCGAAGTGCAGGGCTTCCGTACAGCGAAGCGCTTGAAGGAAGCTGGCGGGCCGGCGATCTCGCCACGATCTTCTTTCCGTTTCACCAGGTGCCCTCCGAGCCCCCTCATCGCTACCTTGCCGACCGGCTCGTCTTCGTCGGCTGGCTGCTGACTGCGTTCGTGCCCTTTGCCTTTCTCGTCCGCGAGCGGCTGCGCATCGCCGTGTATCTCGGCGCCCTGACGCTGCTGGCTGTTGCGCTCGCGCTCGGCGACACGCTTCCGCTCTTCCGCCTCCAGCACCTGCTCTTTCCCGGACTTCGCGTACCTGGACGCGTCCTCTTTCTTGCGACCGTTGGTTTCGCGCTGCTCGGCGCGATAGGACTCGAGGCGCTCCTGGCCCTGACGGCGCAGCGGCGGTGGCGCCTCCTCTCGGCAGGCGGCGCCGTTGGCATTGCAGCCATCGCGTTGGCGTCCTACGTCGCCAGCCACCCGACCTCTAGCGTCAACGTCGCTGCTCCTGGTTGGCCGTGGGTCCCGATTGTCGTCACAGCTCTGGTTCTTGGAGTGGTTGCGACCGCGATTGCTGGATGGCAGCGACTGGCTCTCGTTGCCGCCCTTGCCGCAGTCGTCCTCGACGTGACCACGCTCACCGCGGGTGCGGTGGCGACGACGCCGCTCGATTCGGCCGCGTCTATCCGTCAGGCAATCGGGCCTCCGTCTCAGGGTCGGGCAATTTCGCTGTGTGAGAACCGCATCAGTCCGCGCGAGTTCCTTCTCAATCGCGAATCGAGCGTTGATGGCCCGCCCGGACTCCACCTGCGTGGCTACGGCGAGTGGGCCTCGCTCGCAAAGAGCGGAGACGCTCCGCCCACCGACGGAATGTATCGCCGGATCGGAAGCGAGGGCCCGGCGCCGGTCAGGCGCGATCTCCTCGATCTCGCCAACGTCACCCGTGTCGTCTCGTGCGATCGGCAGCCCTCGGGAGACCTGACCCTCGTGACAAAGGCCAATCCGGACGCCTGGCCGCGTGCGCGCTGGATCTGCGCGGCCGAAGAGGTGTCAAAGCCGCAGCTGATCTCGCGGCTGCTGCTTGGACGGTACATGCCAAGTGGAGAACTGAGGCCCCGTCATTCGATCAAAGTGCGGTGGGCGCACGGTGTGGATGATGCCCATCGAGAGGCAATCGCCGCGCGGCATCGGCTCGAGGAAGGCGTCTGGGTGGAGCCGGAGACATGGCGCTACGTCCTTGGCGATCCATCACTCGACGCCGTGCTCGCAATCATCCGCGACCCCGAGATCGACGATACGCACGGCGTTGACAGAGGAACGGGGGCGATCATGTCGCTGCCCGAAGCTCAACCCGATGTGTCTGCCGTGAGCGAGGACGCCGAGCGGCAGGTGCTCGTCGGCACGGCTTCGTGCCAGGTGCCCGGGCGCGCGACAGTAACGGCCAGCGATCGTGTGGACGGCTACGTCTCCGTTCGCGTCATCGCACCGGCGGACGGATTCGTGTTCCTGAGCGAACCGTACTACCCCGAGCGCCATGCCTATCTCGACGGCCGACGGACGACTGCCATGCGGGCCGACCTCGCGTTCACCGCGGTTGCTGTTCCGGCAGGCGAGCACGTGCTCGAACTTCGCTATGCGCCATCGCGTTTCTACCTTGGCTCGGCGATCAGTGGCATGACTGGTCTTGCGTACGCAGGCCTTGTCGTTGTCCGGCGCCGGAAGAGAAAACCGTGACGGTCCTCTTCCACGTCACGCTGATGACGATGCTCCGGCATTTCGAAGGAGTCCTGCTCGCGCTTGCCGAAAAGGGCCATCGTGTCCGCGTCGCGTTGCACAACCGCCGCCCCGATCTCGTTCCGCCTGCGACGCTGACCGGTCATCCAGCCATTTCCTTCGTCAGGGCCCCGCCGCGTCGCGGCGACGCCTGGGGGCATCCCATTCACGAGATGCGGGCGCTGCGCGACTACCTGCGCTACCTTGACAGCCGCTACGACCACGCGCCGAAGCTGCGCACGCGCGCGCTGCGCAAGATGGTTGCGGCGCTCACGCACGAACACCATTCGCACATTGCCATGCACTGCCCGCACTGCAATGAGCGCATGGTCGATGACCAGGTCGGACGCATGCTGCTGGCATTCCGCAAGGAAGGACGCCGGAATCTGGCGGCCATGCTGGAGCTGATGGAATCGACGATTCCCAGCGATGCGGACATTGACGCATTCATCCGCACCGAGGCGCCCGACGTGGTGCTCGTCACGCCGCTCATCAACTTCGGCTCCTACCAGGCTGACTTCGTCAAGAGCGCCCAGGCCCTGAACATTCCGGTCGGCTTTCCGGTCTTCAGCTGGGACAACCTGACCAACAAGGGGCTGATACACGTCGTGCCGGATCGCGTGTTCGTCTGGAACAGCCGCCAGCGGTACGAGGCGGTGAAGATGCACGGCGTTCCCGCCGAACGCGTCGTCGTCACCGGTGCACCGCGTTTCGACGACTTCTTCCGGATGCAGCCGAAGCAGTCGAGGGAGGCGTTCTGCACCGCCGCTGGGCTCGACCCGGCAAAGCCGATCGTGACGTATCTCTGCTCGTCGGAGTTCGTGGCGCAGCGTGAAGTCGATTTCGTCGGGCGATGGATCAGTGACCTTCGTGCCGATCCGGCGCTGCGTGACTGCGGCGTGCTCATCCGGCCGCATCCGCGTGAACAGAAGCAGTGGCGGAGCTTCACGCCGCCACCCGGTGTGGCTGTGGTGTTTCCGCTCGCCCTCAACGCCGATCAGACGCTGTTCGACACGCTCGTGCAGAGCGCCGCCGTTGTCGGGCTGAACACCAGCGCGCAGCTCGAGGCCGGGATTGTCGGCCGGCCCGTGTTCACGATCCTTGCACCGGCCGAGGTCGCCGAGGGGCAGCAGGGCACGATTCACTTTGAGTACCTGCTCAAAGAGAAGGGCGGGTTCGTGGAGGTCGCACCGGATTTTCAGACGCACCGGCGCCAGCTGGCCGCGGCGCTCCGCGGCGAGTACGACGCGGCTGGAATTCGAACCTTCATCGAAAGTTTCGTCCGGCCCCGTGGCCTGTCCCATCCCGCGACGCCGTTTCTGGTGTCGGCCATTGAAGAACTGGCGCGAACGCGCCGCCCGGAGCTCCACGATGCAGTACGAGTCTGAGGTGACCTCGTGCCGATAGCTCCCGACGTGGTGCTTGGCGAAGGGGTCACGATTCATCACCCCAGCCTGGTCAATCTGTACGGCTGCCGGATCGGCGACGAGACGAAGATCGGGACGTTCGTCGAGATTCAGAAGAACGCCGTCATCGGACGACGGTGCAAGATCTCATCGCACACCTTCATCTGCGAGGGCGTCACCATCGAAGACGGCGTCTTCGTCGGTCACGGCGTGATGTTCATCAACGACCGGCGGCCGCGCGCGACAACGAATGGCGAGCTGCAGACAGAGAAGGACTGGGCGGTCGTCCCGACGCGCGTGCGCCGCGGCGCATCGATCGGAAGTGGCGTCACGATCCTCTGCGGCGTGACGATCGGTGAAGACGCGATGATCGGCGCCGGTGCGGTGGTCACGCACGATGTGGCGCCTGGTGAAACAGTCGCCGGCGTGCCGGCGCGTGTGATGCGGCGGGGAGCCGGCGCGGGGCAGTGAGCCGCGGCTGATGCGTCGACGGCTGCTGCCTGCGGTGCTTGCGTGCGCAGTCGCGGTCGGGGCGTTCGGTTATCGATTCCTGTCGGCGGAACTGACTGACGACGATTACCAGTTTCTCGCGATCGGCCGTCAGGTCCAGGAATTTGGCGAGTGGCCGCTGCGTGACCTCGTCGAAGAGGGCGATCCGCTCCACAACGTGGCGTCGGCGGCTCTGCTCAGTGTGTTCGGCTACCGCCTCGCCGGAGAGGTCTTTTTCGATCTCGCGCTGCTGGCGCTGGCAGCGGCGGTGGCGTTCCTCGTGGCCCGCGATGTCTCTGGTTCGATTGCAGTCAGCCTCGCGGCCGTTGCGCTGGGCGTGTTGATGTCGCCCCGGCTGTACGACTATCCGAAGGCTGTCTTTCCCATGCTGGGCCTGTGGGGCTGCCTGCGCTATATCCACCGGCCCACGGCGATGCATGCGGCGATCCTTGGCGCGTTGACGGGTGTCGCGTTTCTGTTTCGACACGACCTCGGCTTCTATCTGGGGGTCGCGGCGTCGGTGACGTGGGTGTCCCTCAAGTTGGCTACGGGTACCGCGCCTCTGGGCACTGTGCGCGCGTACGTCATCGCGCTTGCTCTCTTCGTGGTGCCATATCTGGCCTACGTTCAGGTGCTCGGGGGAATTCCCGCCTACGCTGCAGCCAGTCAGCGATTCATCGAGCGCGAGGTCGGCCGGTCCGATGATCCGCTGCCCACGTTCGCGTTTGATTTATCCCGTCCCGCGCTGGAGCGATCGCCAGGATTCCCGGTCAAGATCCGGTGGGCGGCGAGCGCGGACGAGTCGATGCGAGTCGAGCGGGAGCGGCGCTACCAGCTGGCCGACGGGACGCAGGATGACGGCCGCACCTGGAACTACAAGCTGCGGGACCATCGCTTCGAGAACATCCGCGCGATCGTGAACGATCCGCAGATCGAGGACACGGCAAACATCGATCGCACGGATCCAGCGACCGCGGGACACTCGCTGGTGGACCGGCTGCGGCGGACGCTCCGCACACCGCCTTCAGTGGCCGTCGCCCCGGGTGTGCTGTCGCGCAATAACGGGATCGCGTGGCTGTACTACCTGTTCATGGCCCTTCCGTACGTCGTGCTGGCGATCTGTGTTCTGCCCGTCCTTCGCCGGCAGCCTGCGCCAGATTCGTGGATGCGGATTGCACCTGTCGTTGGCCTCTCGGCGATTGCGGGACCGTTCTGGTTGCGCGGAAACATGTACGAGAACTCGCGGCTGGCCGACCTTGCGCTTCCGAGCGCTGTGCTCGGAGCGTGGCTGCTTGCGATGGCCTTCCGACACCGTCGTCCTGCCATAAGGAACGTTCTCGCCGTATGTGCCGTGGCGATCTTTATCGCGACCACGGGTGCGGTGGCGGCGTTTGCGAACGTGCGTCGTGGCGTCGATGACAGCCTCGCCGTGCTCAATCGGAAGGTGTTGTCCGAAGAGATCGACCGGCAGATGGCGTGGCTGCTCGCATCGCCGCCTCCCCTTTCCTTGCTGTCGACCGCGACCGGCATGCGCGGAGCGGCCGAGTATCTGCAGCGATGTACGGCGCCTTCCGATCGTGTGTTCGTCTACGGGTTCTATCCGGAGGTGCTCTTCTTCAGCGGCCGCGCGTCAGCTGCCGATCGGGCGGTCGTCCTGCGCGGGTTCTGGACGCGCGATGCCGAGCAGAGAAGGACGATTGCCGCGCTGAGCAAGGGACCGGCGCCGCTCGCCCTGATTGACGTTGAGACTGCCGGCGGCGCCTCGCCGGACCGGTTTCTCGATCCGACGCTCGCGATTCTGGACACGTACCTCTCGCAGCACTATCGCGAGGCTGGGACCACTGGATTCGGCGGGTCGTCCAACCTCACCTTTCGCGTGCTCGTGGACCGCCGCCGGATGCCGACCGGCACCTACGAGCCGTTGTCACTCCCGTGTTTTGCAGCTGCCGGCTGATGAGGATCGAATGATTCGAGTTGGTGTCATCGGATACGGGTACTGGGGTCCAAACCTCGTTCGGAACTTCGCTGATCTGGCTGACGCGTCGGTGACCGCCGTCTGCGACCGGCGCCCGGAGCGGCTGGCGCAGGCGCAACGCCGATATCCGGGCATCCGGACGACAGGCGATCCCATGGAATTGATTGCCGATCCCTCGGTCGACGCCGTGGTCATTGCCACGCCGGTCGGGCTGCACTTCGAGCTGGCGAACGCCGCGTTGCGCGCTGGCAAGCATGTGCTCGTCGAGAAGCCGATCACGTCCACGAGCGATGAGGCGCGGCGGCTGATCGACGAGGCCGCCCGCCGGCGCCTCGTCCTGATGGTCGATCACACCTTCATCTACACCGGCGCGGTGCAGAAGATGCGCGAGCTCGTCGTCGGCGGCGAGCTCGGGGACATCAACTATTACGACTCGGTGCGCATCAACCTCGGGTTGTTCCAGCCGGACGTGGATGTGCTGTGGGACCTCGCCGTCCATGATCTGTCGATCATGGATTTCGTCCTGCCGCAGCAGCCCGTCGCCGTATCCGCCACCGGTCTTGCCCACGTGCCCGGCCGCCCCGCCAACATCGCCTATATGACGATGTTCTTCGACGGCCCGATGATCGCGCACGTGCACGCCAGCTGGCTGGCGCCGGTGAAAGTGCGCCGGACGCTGCTCGGCGGAAGCCGGCGCATGATTGTGTTCGACGACCTCGAGACCGGTGAGAAGATCAAGGTCTACGACAGCGGCATCTCCGTCGATCCGAATCCGGAGAACATCTACCAGATGCTCGTCGGCTACCGAACCGGCGACATGTGGGCGCCGAAGCTTGCGGTCACCGAGGCGCTGCACGTCGAGGCGGCGCATTTCATCGACTGCGTGACGCGAAGCGCACCGCCGCAAAGCGATGGTGAGGCAGGACTGCGCGTGGTGCGCCTGCTGGAGGCGGCGACGGTCTCCATGCAGCAGCAGGGCAGGCCCGTCGACATTCAGGGAGTGGTGGCAGGGTGATTCCATACGCGGACTTACGCAGCCAGTACCGGGCGATCAAGCCGGAAATCGACGCCGCCGTCCTGCGGGTGCTCGACAGCACCCAGTTCATCCTCGGGGACGAGGTCGTGGCCTTCGAACGTGAGTTCGCCGCCTACTGCGGGACGGCTGACGCGATCGGGGTGAATTCCGGTACGAGCGCGCTTCACCTCGCGCTGCTGGCGGCCGGCGTCGGACCCGGCGATGAAGTGATCACGGTGCCGTTCACGTTCGTCGCGACAGCCGCGGCCATCGTCTACTCGGGAGCCACACCGGTGTTCGTCGACATCGATCCCGAGACATACACGATGGCGCCGTCAGAGATCGAACGCGCGATCACATCGCGGACGAAAGCGATCATGCCCGTCCATCTCTACGGGCACGCCGCAGACATGGACCCGATTCTCGAGATCGCCGGCCGGCGCGGGTTGGTGGTGATTGAAGATGCGGCCCAGGCCCACGGCGCCGAGTACAAGGGGCGCCGCTGCGGATCGATGGGCGTCATGTCCGCGTTCAGCTTCTATCCGGGCAAGAACCTTGGCGCCTACGGCGAAGGCGGAGCCGTCGTGACGAGCGATCCTGCGCTGGCGAAAAAGGTTCGGGTCATGCGCAGCTGGGGTGAAGAGCGGCGGTACGAGCACAGCGTGAAAGGATTCAACTATCGGATGGACGGCATCCAGGGGGCGATCCTCCGCGTGAAGCTGCGCCATCTCGAGGCCTGGACGGAGGCCCGCCGCGCGCGTGCTGCGGACTACGCGCGTGCGTTTGCTGGGAGCGGCATCACCACACCAGTGGAGCGGCCTGGCTGCCGGCACGTGTATCACGTGTATGCCGTGCAGCTGCCGCATCGCGACGCCACCCGCGCGGCGCTGCAGTCGGCGGACATTCAGACCGGCGTGCATTACCCGATTCCCGTCCATCTGCAACCGGCGCACGCTGACCTTGGATACCGCGCCGGAGACTTTCCGGTCTCGGAAGCGGTCGCGTCCCAGGTGCTGTCGCTGCCGATGTTCCCGGAGATGACAGCCGAGCAGGTGCACGCCGTCGCCGCGGCAGTTCTTGCGGCTGAACGGACGCCTGCGGCTTCTGCTCAGGGGTGAGACCGCACGCCGATGGCTGACACACAGGATCGCGTCGTCGAGGCTGTCCACGGCCGCCGGCCCGTGGTGCCGGATCCACCCTTCGAGCGCGAACTCGCCGATTCCATGCGGTCCCGGTATGAGCCGCGCGCGTTGCTCGAGTTGTACGGCCGGTTCACTTACGGTGAAGGGGAGTTCGACGCAATGATGCGCCGGGCGGTATGGCGGTCGCTGGCACGCAGCTTCGGCGACGGCGTCCAGATTGGCCGC
>Ga0310900_10000036_pt1 | contig 28127 bp, 26 predicted proteins | sample C24D1metaG_FD_203879 | JGI IMG/M metagenome (GOLD analysis project Ga0310900, IMG submission 203879) | Lab incubated soil microbial communities from West Virginia University Organic Research Farm, Morgantown, WV, United States - C24D1 | ecosystem: Environmental > Terrestrial > Soil >...
TGATTATTTATACAATATTTACAAAATCCGTCAAATACTCTGTTGTATATCATGACTCGGTCACCTTCCTTAATTGTATTGTTTACTCTCTCGCCTTTGCTTTTTACAATTCCGGATATTTCAGAGCCAGCTATATGAGGATATGGATTTATCTTCATTGCTGGACCGTTTTCTCCGTGTATCCCGGTTACAGAATAATAATCAATGGGGTTTACACCAATACACTTAGTTTCTACCACGACTTCATCTTCTCTCATATGAGGTAATTGGTAATCACCAAAGATCAAATTCTCAATGCCTGGCTTATTAAAGAAAAGGGCTTTCATATTTTATTTCAGTTATATTTTATGTATAATATTTTTTTTGATTTCTTATTGCTAATATCTAGTAAATAATCATCCTTTAGATTGCATCAAAATTTAGAAATGTGATGAATAGCAATTTTAATTGATGAATGCCTATCTTATTTTAATGATAATATTTGTTATTGGGTTTTCAGTAGTTCAAATACCTTATGGATTTTCGCTTAATAGCAATAATATTAGTTCTACATATTACGAAAAAAATTGCAGAAACGATACCTGTGTTGTAACTACTTGTAACAATGGTCAATCCTGTCATACAGCTTTGTCTGAAAATTCTACAACTAATGACACTCAATCTCAATTGAACGATAAGGGAAGCTTTGAACCTCGATCTCAATTGAACGATAAGGGAAGCTTTGAAACAAAGAATCTGGAATTCAAGAATTTTTGGGAAAATTTCTTAAATTTCAATAAGTAAGAAAAAAGAAAGATAATCTTCATTTTTTAGTTTTAAGAGATGGAAATAAAGATAGCGTTACTAAAATACGACACTGTTAACTGATTAATTTTTCATTATCCTAAATGACTAAAGTGAAGAGTTACTACAATTGCGAATTTTTTTCCTAACTTCTAACTTCTACTTTGGCAATCAATTCCTTATATAGAACATATCGACATAATTTTCTACACATTCGAAGGCATCGAAATTATAAACCTTAATAATTGTATGTTTTAAAATCTGTTAATCAAAAAATCAAAATTTTATGATAATTTTATTAATCTATTCATTTTGATTGAAATTTTTAAGTAAAAAAGGAAAAACTTTATAATCTACTATAAACCTTTTGTGACCGTTGGCAATAGATACTGGCGATACGACGTGGATGTTAATCTCCACTGGATTAGTATTTTTGATGACTCCTGCTCTGGGTTTTTTTGAAGCAGGGTTAATCAGATTAAAAAATTCTTTGTCCGTTATTATGCAGACTATGACGGGAATGGCATTACTATCAACCCTTTGGTTCATAGTAGGCTTCACGTTGGTGTTTGCACCGGACGTTAATGGAATTATAGGGGACCTTCAGTGGTTTTTCTTTAATAATGTACCATATAACGATTCAGTTGTTTGGGCTCCTACAATACCTGGAGTTAACTTTGCCACCTATCAGATGATGTTCGCAGTCATTACTCCTCTACTGATTACTGGCGCTTTTGCAGAACGTATGAAATGGAACGCCTTTTTCATTTTCATAATCGTATGGAGCCTTGTAATTTACTATCCACTTGCCCATTGGATATGGGGTGGCGGTTGGCTGGCAAAGATAGGCGTCTTTGATTTTGCAGGAGGTATCGTTATCCACACAAGTGCGGGTATGGCGGCTCTAGCGTCGGCTTTGGTCTTGGGTAGGCGAAAAGGATTTGGGCCGGAAATTATGGTGCCTCATAATCTTCCGCTTGCGGCTATAGGAGCTACTCTTCTATGGATAGGGTGGTTTGGTTTCAACGCAGGTAGCGCTCTAGCATCAGGTGCCCTTGCCGCAAGTGCCCTACTTGCCACCCAAATAGGAGCTTGTACTTGTGCACTTGTTTGGATACTATTAAGTTGGAAGAGGACTGGAAAGCCTACCGTTAGTGCTGCAATAAATGGTGCAATTTCTGGGTTGGCCGGAGTCACTCCAACGGCTGGTTTCATTACGGGGCAATGGGCATTCGTTTTAGGTATTGTATTGGGCTTTGCATCCTATTACGGAATTGTATTGATAAAGGAGAGATTAAAGATTGACGATGTTTTGGATGTAAGCTCTGTTCACGGAATTACTGGAATTGTTGGCAGCTTGTGGATAGGTCTATTTGCGACTCAGGCAATTAATCCAATTGGTCCAAACGGTTGGCTATATGGAAATCCAATGCAGTTACCAATCCAGGCTTTAGGGGTTGGAGTTGGCGCTCTAATGGGATTTGTTGGAACATTTGTAATCTTGAAGATTCTAGACTATACTATTGGGATTAGAGCTAAGGAGGAAGAAGAGGACTTGGGCCTGGATATTTCGTATCACCAGGAGGTGGCCTATGAAAATAAATAATCTCATCTTTGATTTTTTATCTTCATAAAATCCAATTTTATTTTTTTATAAATTTCTTATAAATTATTTTACTAAAATGTATAGTTATATCTTAACATATTGTTTTTATAGTATTATATTAAATTTTAATCTGATGTCTAATTCATTAGCAAATCACAAAAGAATTGTGCTGCTTTCTGCAACTCTATTTGCTGCTACTTTGTTACTTTTTGGTGCCTATTCATTTAATGGCATAAACGCACAATCATTAGAAAAAATTACAATAGGTCTAAATTCTGCTACTTTCGGACCTTTAACTTCAAATCCATCCGTTAATCAAGTAAAACTATTGGTGGACTATCAAACCAAGGATCTTTCGCTAGTGGATTCCACCATTAACGGAAAAATGGAAGTGTTTGCACCTAATGGAACTCTAATAAAGACTTCTTCCTATCCAAACGGCTTTACAATAACTGATGGGGGGATTATCCAATTTGCAACTTCCTTCGGTGACCCTGCACTAACAAGTGTAAAAACAAATGTGACTCTAACTGATTTGAATAAGACTGAAACATTATCAAATACATTATCTTCTGACGTCGCGTTAACCCTTTGAGTTAACAATTTTTATTTTTTTATTATATTTCGACAATGATATCCTATTATATTTAATTCAACATAATGTTTTTATGTAATTAATTAAAAAGTTTGAAGTATTATTGTAATACTTTTAATCCTATTATATCAAACATAGTAAATTTATCAAAGAATGTTTAAATTGCATATCCAACAAAATTAGGGAAGCCTAATGTTATTAGTGTTGACGCCGTGTCTAATTTTTAGCGCTTGCAAGCGAGGTAAAAGAATGTGGTAAAACTACTAGCAACTTTTATCTTGCTATTGTTGATCGTAAATATATCAATTTCATCTGTAAATAATGTTCTAGCTCAAAACTCTACTTCTACCAAAAATCCTGCAATATCAAATGAGGATCTATTGCTTTTGAATGTTAATCTAAATAGAATAGATACACAGCTTGATATCTTATTAAATAAAATAAATAATAATAACAATTCTCTGATATTCGAACATGCTTATATTCCCCACTCTGTAATTTATCCATCGACTAAACCTATTGCGATTGCAGTTGATGAAGAATTGGCTAATAATTTAGAAGCAAACCTTACGGAAGTCGGAATACAATCTCGTGCTGATCCAAATTCTCCTATTATTCTTGCAGACATAACCGACTCCAAAAACATAATCAACGATTTTTACTCAAAATTGAAAGATACGCTTCCTGCACAAGATTTTTCAATTCTTGAATCTCAAACCATGTCATATCTACTAAGAGATGCTTCTAATTCATATGAGTTATATTTGAACACTTCAAAAATTGCCGACGCTGATGTTGCAAAATTTGCCATGATAGATTATGAGAATACAAAAGGGTTGATAAATCAATCAAATACAATTTTTGAAATATTAAAACCAAATATGACTGATACAAAATCTAAAGAGATAGAATATTTTATCACAAATTTGAATACAATAATAGATTCCAAAAGTGATAATACACCCGAGTTTTCAAGAATAGTCTCTGCAATAGAGAATGATCTGAATGAGTCTAATAATATTCGTATGCCAAGCACAACTAGCACTGTTGATCCATCTCTCCGGACATATTACGATAACATAGATATTCTACTAAATAATGCAATTTCCTCCATTCAAAATGGTAATTATCTTGCTGCAGACAAAAATGTATCCTCTGCGTATTTGGATAATTTTGAATACCTTGAAGCCCCAATAGAGGAGGTAAATTCCACCTTAATGTTGCAAATAGAAACAAATATGAGGGAAAATCTGCGTGCTTTAATCAAAAATCAAACCCCGCTTGCTGACATTGAAGCTTACATTTCTAATATAAAAGAAGATCTACAAGTTTCCAAACAGTTGTTGGGATCTACAAATAACACATCTTCTGCCGTTGATCCATCTCTCCAGACATATTATGATAACATAGAGATTCTACTAAATAATGCAATTTCCTCCATTCAAAATGGTAATTATCTTGCTGCAGACAAAAATGTATCCTCTGCGTATTTGGATAATTTTGAATACCTTGAAGCCCCAATAGAGGAGGTAACAAATATGAGGGAAAATCTGCGTGCTTTAATCAAAAATCAAACCCCGCTTGCTGACATTGAAGCTTACATTTCTAATATAAAAGAAGATCTACAAGTTTCCAAACAGTTGCTAAGTACCCCTAGTACTGTACAGTCAAACAATAATTTTACCCTGCCATCTTCTTTTGTTACTAATACTGCCAATATCGATTCTCTAAAACAAGGGTTTGGAGTTTACACAGGGGAGAGGCGTTCTATGGGCGAAGCCTCGGAAGATTTCAAGGGGCAGGTTCGTAACGATATAGATTCAATCAGACTTAAATTAGATGAGGTAATATCTATCTACAATCAAAATGATACTTCTCAGGCACTAGCAACCGCTAGATCAGCATATCTTGACAGTTATGAAAATATTGAAATACCATTGAGACCCATTGATCCAGATTTTACTCTCGAAATGGAGATAAAATTTGCTGAATTACGCAACCTCATTTCATCAAATGCCCCGCCTGATGAGATCGTTTCCAAGGTTGGGGAACTTAAAAGTGGTTTAGATGAATCCGAACGGTTTGTTTCAGGTATCGGGGTAGTTGCACCTGCTATTGCCTTTTCTTCATCATTTTCAATTATTTTTAGAGAAGGTTTGGAGGCTGCCTTGATACTTGGTGCCATTTTGACATACTTGGAGGCATCGCGAAATGAAAAGTTCAAAAAGCATGTTTACGCTGGAATTGTACTTGCTATAGCACTGACTGCTGTAACATGGTTTGTTGCTCAATTTATAATAGAAATATCTGGTGTACAAAGAGCCCTAATCGAGGCTATAGCTGGCATTGCTGCAGTAGCTGTACTCTTCTGGGTCAGCTTCTGGGTTCTCAACAAGATTGAAACTAAGAAATGGATTGAATTTGTTAAGGCCAAAGTCTGGCAAGCAACGACTACGGGCAGTTTTATGGTATTTGTTTTGTTGTCTTTCTTTACAGTGTATAGGGAAGGATTTGAAACAGTCTTGTTTTATCAAGCTCTATTTTCTTTTGCAAAATATATGGAGATATACGTACTTGCCGGGTTAGTATTGGGCCTGGCTGTAATAATTGCAGTTGTATTCATAATTCGAAAACTGGGAAGGAAGTTACCACTAAGAGTTTTGTTTGGACTTACTATGGCAGTGGGAGCTTTTATGTCGATAACCTTTTTAGGTAATGCAGTACGTGAATTTCAGGAACTTGGATGGATCTCTACTACTCCTATATATAACATAGTACCTCGATTAGATATTAATGTTGCAACGATGACTGGGATCCACCCAACGGTAGAAACAGTAGTGGCTCAAGTCATCTTACTTGCAATATATTTGGTTGGGTCTCTCTATATTCTGTTTATTCAACCTAGACGACAAAAAAAGATAGCCTCGATGAGAAAGTCCGTGAGCGACAATGATAAAAAGGTCCAAAAAGGAGGATAAAGCCTTCTAATAATTACTGTATTTATTATAAAAAATTAATAAAATTAATAAAGTAGTTATATTTGGTAATTTAATATTCTTTTGTTTGATTGATATACCGGACCTATATTCTGTTTACAGCAGTTCAGGTTACATTGGTATATTTATAATCAGCTTTATAGGCAGTATTATTCCATTCATTCCAGTCCCTTATTTTCCAGTCTTAGTCACTTCAGCCTTAGATAAAAGTCTGGACCCAAACCTAATTGTTTTAGTGAGTACTGTGGGGGCAGTTCTGGCAAAAACAATAATCTTTACAGCAAGCTATTACGGTAGGAATATCCTGAGTAATAAGACAAAAACCAGGATGCTTCCTCTTCAAAAACTATTAGGCAAATATGGAGGCACAGGGGTTTTTGTGGCCGCTTTAACACCTATACCAGACGATCTGGTGTACATCCCCCTTGGGATCGCCAAATACAGCCTACCTAAATTTGCGATATTTACATTCGCAGGCAAGTTTATTCTAGGGGCAGTAATTGTGTGGGGAACCGTATTATTGGGTCGACCAATAATGGATAGGTTCCTTATTGTAACAGATTATAATAGTGAATATTCGACTATTTTGATCACTATATTAACCGTATTACTATTAGCTTTGGTATTATATTTTACATTTAAATTTGATTGGGCCAAAATAATTGGTAAATGGTTTCCATGGGCTATAGATAATTCTGAAGGTAATTCTGACGATGTCAACAAAAAAAATTAACTAACCATCTTATCTATTTAGATAACATTTTAATATAATTTTCTTCACCTAAATTATTTTCTAATGTTTAATAACAAAAAAATACCATATATCATGTCTAAAAATGGATAGCGACTCAAATATTGATTTCAATGTTCTGTTTAAAAAAAGTTATAAAGAACTTGGGATTAATTGGCTTGATAATTTAGAAAATGATGATGACTATTTGACTACTATAATGAAGGATTTTCACACCTTATTTCCGGAGATCAAGGTAGTAAATCCATATATGATTTTATTGAAAACGATAACATTTGTCATACAAAAAAATACCTTTGTACTACAAAAGAGCGATGTATATGATTTTTTTATAATGTCATACAAATTTTTGATAGATCATTTAATAAAAAAACAGGTTAATTCTATTCCATTTACTTTGTCTACCTTCGACAATGTTGTCTTTGAAATTTGCAATGACTTCCTTCATACCTATGATACTTTTGACAAAAATATGAAAATTCAGTTTCCTAACTTGCTTGTAGATGTCCTTTGTATAATATTTTTCAAGTCAGATTTAGATGGCAAAAAGGTCTCTCTTTTCCAGTTAAAGACTTACTATGAATCCAAAAAATCATCCTTGCTAGAGCATGTTTATTCTTATCCGTCAAAAGAACTACAATTTTTGCCAGGAAAATCTACTGAAAATTCAAGAGAACAGGTTGATAGTACAGATACCGTTAGGGTACCTTCTACTACAAAAAAAATCTACACCGATGTTAAACGAGATAAATCTCAGTCCTATGCCTCTGAATTAGTAAATACTGGTTACATGACAGATGAAATGGTATCAAGATTAGCAGAAATTGTTCAGCGAGATCCTGATCAAGTCAAAAAATCTTTGTCTGTATTGCCTGAGAAAGAACTACAAAAATTACATGACATTTGTAATAATTATAATAAAATTCTTCGATATGGTAAACTCATTGAATTAAAGGATTTTAAAACAGAAATCGAATCCGAACTTGGTCGTTCTTTATCTGATAAACAAATTCGGCATTCACAAATTTCAATCAAAAAGGTCCAATTTTACATAGAAAACATTTTGGATGGTAAATTTGAAACACATTTGACCCATGGAATTAATCATGTCAAACATAATTTTGAATATGGTTATAGATTGGTTGGCCTAATCAGTAATACAAAATCCAAGAATAAAAAAAACATTTGTTAAGATCCATACAAATGAATTCCTATTTCAGTTCTTAGGATTTTGATACTTAAACATAGAAAAGCGAACTTGTATCATAATATTGCAAAAATAATATGACCTGCGTTGTTGATCTGGGTTAAAAAGATCAGGGTTTGTGAATTAACTACGAGTGCTAAAAGAGTTCCATATGTCGACTTTAAAAATGTTGGTTACATAGAATTAAGGGTTTCTCTCCTTCATTTTGCATCCTTGAGTTTATGAATATTATTGGTATAATATCATGATCATACCGATTTTATAAATTAATTAGACTGATTTCAAAATCTTTCTTCGCTGTCGAATATTGTTGTGATTCATTCAACCCATTATGGCAAATGCTCTTACGGGTGAGCCAGAACAGTTCTTTAATTTTAATGGCAATGCCACCAAAGTAAATTTTTTATTCAGTAGCCTATCTAAGTTTATCAGATTTTCTATTATTGGAATGTCATTAGCACCAAAAATTCTATGCGCATTAAAGTCATGATCGATAGCGGGATCAATACTGGGACCATCAATTCCTACTAGATTTATCTCAGCTTCTGCCAGAAATTTTGCCGCTGCTTCTGATAGGCCGGGGTTTTTATTGAAATACTTATCCAAAGCTCTATTCAATACCCAATTCGTGTTGATTAAGATGGTATCATTTTTTATGATGTTGTGATCTCTTATATCATTTACTTCGATTTTTTCGTTATCTTCTTTTTCAATTTTTAATACTTTAATATTTTCGTTAATTACCAGCCTGTTAAGAGGAATTTTTTCTACCGTAATGCCATCCTTTTGAAAGTGATATGGGGCATCTACATGAGTGCCGACATGTGTACTAGAAAACAATACTTCTGAAGCATATTTGTGATTGTCGAAATTAGACCATTGTAAAATGTTTACTTTTGGTGAATCTGGAAAAACTTGAATAGATTCATCAATTTCCAGTGTTAGATCGATTATATCCAATAGTTCTCACAAGAGGTTTTCAATGGTCCTATTTAGCATTATTCATAATTTCTAAAATAAATCTGGATTTTTTCTCAATAATTAGATGAAGTACACACACTTGAGCACATTAAATCTCTTATTTTGGTGAATATCTTTAAAAACAATACTACGTAACCTTTTAATTAATTCGCGTTTTATTTTTTCTGTTGATAAGACTTGTGTATAACATTAAACTATTGTTTTATTCTTTAGCAATTATTTTAATACTATTGTCTTCAAATTATTCTTCCGTTTATTTTTCTTATGGAGCTTATTCTAAAGCTCAACCCTCCCCAGATGGACCTACAATCAATGATGATAGTCTAACGGTTGAAAAAGTTACTTCCGATTTGACATTTCCAACTAGCATGACTTTTGTGGGAAATAATGATATATTGGTTACTGAAAAAAATACAGGGAGAGTTATGAGAGTACTGGATGGTCAGGTACAAGATAACCCCCTAGTTGATCTATCTGTGGCCTCAAAAATCGAACGTGGATTATTAGGAATTGCGGCTTCAAAACACTTGGACGGAAAAATTTTTGTTTTCTTGTCCTACACTGAATCTGGAAATAATGAAGATGGTAGTGATGTTTCCAATAATGTAGATCCATTAGGAAATAGACTTTATCGTTATCAGTATGTGGACGGTAAATTAATAGATCCAGTCCTCCTTTTAGATCTGACTGCAATTCCAAATAATCTTAATCGAACGGATCACAATGGAGGTAAAGTAACAATTGGGCCGGACAATAACGTCTATATGATAATGGGGGAAGTTGGAGGCCATAGAACTCAGGCACAAAATATAGGAAATGGTCCAGCACCTAATGGCTTAGGCGGCGTTCTCAGAATCACTCAAGACGGTGGATTAGTTGATGATGAGCCAATCTTTGGTGCTGACTTGCCTTTAGGTGTGTACTATGCAATGGGTATTAGGAATAGCTTCGGTATCGATTTTGATCCTATGACTGGTAATTTATGGGATACAGAGAATGGTCCTACAGCAGGCGATGAAATTAATCTGGTTTTTCCTGGCTTTAATAGTGGCTGGTCCTTAATTCAGGGATTCTCTAACGATGATTTGTTGGGTAACGGGGCAACCCCAAATGATCTCGTGAGTTTTGGAAACGGAAAATATGCAGAACCAAAATTTGCTTGGCATATTCCTATAGGTCCGACTGCACTAAAATTTTTGAATTCCGATAAGTTGGGTAAAGAATATGAAAATGATATGTTTGTGGGTGACATTAATAATGGTAATTTATATAGATTTACTTTAAATGAGGCACGTGATGATATTGTCATAAATAACACGAATGTAGGAGGAACAGCCACATTAGCTGATAAAAAAGTGGATAATCCTGTTGAAAGTATCCCTATTACATTTGGGCAAGGCTTCGGTGGAATTACTGATATTCAGGTAGGACCTGATGGTTATATGTATGTCCTAAGCTATACAGGGGATGTGTACAAGATATTGCCCACCTCACAGAGTACCATACCAAAAGCTCAATCTACATTATCGCAATCTAGTGTTGTACCCGAAGGTTCTACCCTGATAACAATTAATGGTATAAGCGGTGATAACTCATACGCACCAAATCCAATTACTATAAACTCTGGTGAAACAATTACGTGGTATAATGCAGATACCATATCACATACTGCTACTTCAGGATCAGACAGCGATCCTGATGAGGGTCAATTGTTTGATTCAGACGCTATACTTTCAAAACAAGCGTTCACCTTAAAATTTGACAATAAGGGTACTTTTGATTATTACTGTGTTTACCACCCATCGATGGTTGGTGAGATTGTAGTAAAATAGTGAGAGCCCTACTACACACTTTTGTTAGTATTAATTTATCTATTTTGGTATTAGATTTGTGTATTGATAGAACTTGAACACAACTTCATCTTTTACATTAACAAAAACTAACTCGGTTAGATTTGACCATGGGTTAAAATATATTTAGCATAATACTGTTCTTTCAAGACATCTGATTATCCCAATAATTATTAATCATTTTTTGAAATCGTAGCACAGAGTATATACAATTTGAAAAAATTATAATAAAATTTTATAGATTAAACTTGAATAATATAACACCGTTTAAATATTAGGTTGCCCTAACAATTAGGGTAGCCTAAATGATGTTATCTGATCAGCGATATTTACTGAATCAAGAAGATAAAAATGCTTCAATTTTATTGAAGGAATTGTTTGATGGATTTTCTTACAAGATTGTAATGTCTATCATCGAAGATTCCAAAACCGTTTTTGAAATTTGCAAAGAAAATGATCTGCCTATTAGCTCGACATACAAAAAAATAAAAAAACTCAAGGACCTTGGACTCTTATTTATAGATAGAATTGTGATAAATGAAAAAGGAAAAAAGGTTGTCTTTTACAAAAGTAAAATCCAATCAGTCGAATTGATATTGAACAAAAAACAAGTCCTTTTACAATTTAAGAAAAACGAACGAAACTTACCTTATTCTATCTCACAATAAGTATTGACATTCAAATGAGGATGAATGAATTTACCATTAACTTTTTTACTTCCATTACTTTTGAATCAATAAAGTTAAAAAATATAACGTATAATCATATACATTGACTGTTTATTCAAAGAATTCTGGACTCCCAGAGCAATTGTATGTAGGCACCGCAGAAGCCGAGCATGTCGAAATGTATTTGAAGGCAATGTGGTCTATTACAGAGAGTGGCCAAGAGTTAAAGGTTAGCTCCATAGCCAAAATTTTAAATGTTACACAACCATCAGTGGTTCAAATGCTTCATAAATTAAATGATTCTCTTTTAATTGATTATAAAAAGGGTTCCATAGTGACACTTACAAAAGAGGGTGAGAACATCGGGAAAAAAATGATACGAAACACTCGACTGTTAGAAGTACTTATGAAAGATGCCTTAAAAATCGATGTAGATGAGGAGATGGTTTGTGGCATTGAACATCATATGAAAGAAATTTTTACCGATGCACTATGCACCCTGTTAAAACATCCCAAGATCTGTCCACATGGATATCATATTCCTGAGGGTAATTGTTGTATTGGAAAGTAATTATATTTCAAACATTTTTACCTCTTATTAAATACTGTTAGTTATGCTATATAGACCAATTGCAGTTTTTGATTCAGGATTGGGTTCGCTATCTGTTGTGAGAGAATTGAGAAAGATTGTTCCCTCTGAGAACATTTTGTATTTTGCAGATAAAAAAAATTTTCCATATGGAAATAAGACTAAGAGTGAATTAAAGTCAATAATGTTAAAATCCATTAATTTTTTGGAGAAATATCAGCCAAAACTAATCGTAATGGCATCAAATACACCATCCGTTCAAATTTATGATGAAATTAAGAACAATTTTTCGACAGCTATCATTTCAACAAAACTACCACTTGATAAGACAATAAGCTTGAGTAGGAAAAAGCACATAGCAATAATGGCATCAAAAGGTACACTTGATAGCAAAGAGTTCAATTACTTGATAAAAAAAGAAATACCTCAACAGATTTTTGTGGATAAGGTTGATTCTTCAGAGATTATTAATCTAGTTGAAAGTGGATCATTTTTATTTGATCAGAAATTTACCTATGATAAAATTCGAGAAATAATTGAATCAAATATTGATGACACAATTGATGTTATTGCGTTGGGTAGCACCCATTTGCCATTCGTTAAAAATTATATTGAAGATATTTTGCCATCGATAAAGTTCATCAATTCTTCAGCTGAAGTTGCAAAAGATGTGAAGAGTTATCTCAAATATACTGGAGATTTGGATAAGAACAAGAATAGCAAAGGCAAGCTCGAAATTCTTGTTTCTGCAGATAAAAAAAACTTTCAGTCAATTCTTAGATACATGGGAATCAAAGAAATAATATTTGATGTCTCGCTACAAATGTAACTCTTCGATATGGTAGCATTTAAATTACTTGTAATGCATGAAACAAACGTTTTTCTGGTTCTTATGGAAGCGAGTGAGCAAAAGGATGAAAAAAATTAGGATCGGAATAGATGTAGGGGGCACCTTTACCAAAGCCGTAGCTATTGATGTAATTGAAAAAAGAATACTAGGAAAAAAATCTGTTTCAACCACACATTCTTTAGAAGGGGGTGTTTCTGTAGGCATAGTTGACGCCTTATCCACATTAATAGAGATGTGCAGCATAGACTATAAAGAAATAGAGTTAATTTCTCATAGTACTACCCAAGCTGTCAATGCCTTTCTTGAGGGAGACGTATCAAAAGTTGGCATTATTGGAATGGGGGTAGGAATGGAAAAAACGAATGTCATGAAAAGAACTCATATTAAAGATATATCACTAAATTCCAATAAATTTCTCAGAACCTGTTATACCTTTTTAGATACTTCCAAGTATTTAGAGGAGCCTGGGATCAAAAAATCCATAGAGAATTTGGTTTCAGAGGGAGCTCAATCCATAGTTGTAAGTGAAGCTTTCGGAGTTGATGATCCAAGTAACGAATTATTTGTAATGAAACATTCTAAACTTCCTTGTACTGCCGGCCATGAATTAACTGGAATTTATGGATTAGAGATCAGAACTTTGACAGCAACAATTAATGCTAGCATTCTTCCAAAAGCCACAAGTACCGCAAATTACGTTAAATCTGCAGTCAATAACTTAGGTATAGATGTACCAGTAATGATAATGAAAGGTGATGGGGGTGTAACCACGTTGGATTCTTTTTTGCACAAGCCCATAATAACGGTGCTTTCAGGCCCAGCTGCAAGTGTTGTAGGCGCATTGCTCTTTTTGCAGGTTTTAGAAGGTATATTTATTGAAGTTGGTGGTACTTCAACTAACATTAGTATAATTAAGGATGGAAAGCCCGAAATGCGTTATGTGAACATAATGGAACATCCAACTTGTATAAGATCACTTGATGTAAGAATTTGTGGTGTTGCTGGGGGGTCTTTATTGAGACTTTCATCAAAGAGAAGAATTATTGATGTTGGTCCTCGATCCTCACACATTGCAGGATTAGAATATTCTTGTTTTGCCGATCCTGATGAATTGATAAAGGGTGAAATTGTACCTATTAGTCCATTGAATAATGATCCAAGTGACTATATTAGTATCAAAGTTCCTGGGGGAAAATCATACGGGGTCACCAACACATGTGCTGCAAATGCATTAGGTCTCATCCCAAAAAATGATAATGCATATGGAAATGCGGATTCAGCTAGGATTGCATTTACGAAGTTGGCCACATATATGGGAATGCCGCCTGAGCAAATTGCTAGACAAGTTTTGGATATTTCTGTTTCAAAGATATCGGATTATATAATTCCAATGGTAAAAGAGTACAAATTATCAAAGAATAGAATAGTGGTTATTGGAGGAGGAGGAGGCGCTTCGGTTTTGGTACCACTTGTTGCTAAGGAACTAGGTTTTGAATACAAAAAAGCAGATTACGCCGATGTCATTTCATCTATAGGTGTAGCCACAGGAATGATTTATGAAGAGAAAGAGAAAACCATTAATAATCCCACTCCTGAAGATGTTACTCAATTAATAACGGAGATTAAAGATGTAGCTATAAGAAAAAATGCATCTCCTAATTCACTATCCGTTCAATCAGAATATATAAGCGATCGTTCAATTTTGAGAGTCACTGTTATCGGTAATGTTACTCTAGACTTGAATAATGTCGGTTCTAGAGAGTTAAAACAAGAGGAAGTAGTAGAGATTGCAAAAACCTTGTTTCATAATGATGGGGATATTACTTTGGAACATACGCTAGGAAATTATTATATTTTTACGAATTCATATCAGAAAAAAAAATTATTCTTTAAAACAAGAATGCAATCCATATTGGTATTAGATAAATTTGGGAGAGTACGCCTCTCATTGGATAATGGCAAATTGATACATGGCTTTTCAACCAAAATGTCTGCAGATCTCCCATCAATTATCTCCAAATTTTCTTCAAATTCTGATCTATCTCCAAATGTTCAATTGGTTGATGGATTTCAACTATTGGATTTTTCAAGTCTAAACGCGAACGAACAAGTAATTCAAGCTATTAGAGAACAGTTGGATAAAATTGATTCTGAGGTCTTGTTAATCATTAAGCAATAGTAATTCCGTTAATTGCACAATATGATTCTATGCTGTTACATGATCACATCCAATTGATCTCTTTATGTTCATAGCAAAGTGGTAAATAATTTCAACCATCTTCCTATGGATGATGTTCTAGCGATCCTGCCTAATTCTTTATCATGTTTTTCTACAATGTATTCTTGTGAACATTGATCTCAAATCGGATATACATATCAGTTACATCAATCCATTTGATATATTTTTGAAATTCGTACATACTTAATATAGGATATTATTCATAGTTCAACATTTTTAAGATTCTCATATCATTTCAATCATGTCATGAAAGATGTAGTCGTATTGCCGGGACCTTCTTCAATTGAATTGGGGAGTTCCATTGCTTCGTGTTTAAATGTTGATGCTGTCGAAGTCGAATTACGCACTTTTTCTGATGGCGAAAGTAAAATAAGAATTAATGCGAATTTACTTGATAAAAAATGCATTGTTGTACAATCTACTTATCCACCAGTAGATTCACATTTTTTACAGGCATTGATGATGCTGTCATATTGTAATGACTTTGGTGCTTCAGAAGTTATTCCGGTTATCCCTTACATGGGTTATGCCAGACAGGATAGAGTATTTCTGGAAGGCGAATTTGTGACTATGTCAATGATAGCAAAACTTTTTGAATATTTTGGAACTCGTAGTCTGATAACTGTTGATATACACAGTACTAAGGCATTATCTTATTTCAATTGTGACATTTCTAATATTTCTTCTATGCCATTACTGGCAAAATATGCCATTAACAATTTTAGTTTAACGGAACCTATTATTGTGTCACCAGACCTTGGCGGAGTTCCTAGAGCAAAAGAGTTTGCTGGAATTATGAATGCTTCTTTCCTTGGGTTAAGAAAAAATAGAGATAGATTCACTGGAAATATTACCATGGATGAAAAACTAGATATTACAATTAAGAATCGAGATATTGTGATTCTTGATGATATGGTATCTAGTGGAGGAACTATACTAAGGGCCGTGGATATATTAAAAAATAATGGTTGCGGCAAAGTCTTTGTTATGTGCGTTCATGCTCTGTCGGATGAAAAATCCATAACTTTGTTAAAGAGTTCTGGGATAAATGAGATTGTTTCTACCAATAGTATCCCAAGATCCTGTTCAAAGGTTGATTTGAGTAGCGAGATTGCAAGAACCTTGTCTTCCATTTTATCACGTAGTTGAACATTATATGGTGAATCTCGAAGTTATTTTTCTTGGAACATCTGCAGCGATGCCTGCAGAAGACAGGTCACTTTCTTCTCTTGTAGTAAATAGAAATGGAACTTTGTTGATTTTTGACGCTGGAGAGGGGATGCAATATAATTTTATTCGTACTGGATTGGGGTTTAATAGGAAAACTATGATATTCATTACTCATATGCACTCTGATCATATCTTAGGCATATTGGGTTTTCTACAAACACTATCACTACAGGGTAGAAAGGCTGGGGTTGATATTTTTGGTCCAGAACTACTGTATGATTTCTTAGTTGAGAACATGAAATTGCTCCCGATTAAATTAACTTTTCAACTAGACATTCATGTAATTCCTAATTCTCAAGGAACTATTGTAGAGGAGAAGGACTATAAGATATTATACTGTAAATCCGAACATGGTCCTAATATTTGTTCATATGCATATTGTTTGCTTGAAAATGATAGACCCGGAAAATTCAACGTAGGACGAGCAAAAGAATTAGGTATTCCCGAAGGAGAATTATATGGCTCACTTCAAAAAGGTGTAGATGTTATTTATGATGATAAATTATTTTATTCTCATGATATAGTTGGTCCTACAAGACCTGGTAGGAAAATTGGTATTTCTGGAGACACGCGTCCATCTGACAGTCTGTGCGATTTTTTTAGAAATTGTGATTTACTGATCTTCGAATCAACATTCTCATCCAATGAACTTACAAAGGCAATAGAGTCCTACCATTCTACTGCCATCGAAACTGCAACTCTAGCTAAGATGGCTTCTGTACGTAGATTATGTCTGACCCACTTTAGTAGTAGATATAAAGATCTAAATGTCTTATTATATGAGGCCAAATCAATATTCTTTCATACCGAATTGGCATTTGATCTGAAAATAATACCGGTTCATTACCTAAAATAGCATCAAAATGCTGTTCATTAACTAATCTTTTCTATAAAGTTCTTTAATACTTCCTTCTTGTCATTAGATAACACCATGCAAGCATCCACCAGTTCTTTTTCAATCGTTATTTGATTGGATATTACCTTCTTAAGATTTTCAATGTCAAGCTTATCTAGTCTTTCTATTTCTCCACGATTATATGCCACAATGTACTCGTTTATTATTTTCAAAATAAAGGTCGGGGCATAGCGTGACAGTAATAAAATTCCGTCATTTATTACACTATTATTTTCATTAATACTTGCATTATTCGCATTTGAATTTAAAAGATAAATCTCAAGCAGCTTCATTCGCAATCTAATGTCGCCTGTTTCCTCAATGGTTGATGCTATTATAAGGCCTGTATTAGTAAGCTCGTAATACGGTATTCCTTCAATTTGAAGGGCTTTTGGACCCCTTTTTATTGGCAACCTGCCACCCTCTTTTACTACGTTTGCGGGTATCAATACCTCGTCAAGATCTTTAAAAATAGCCGAGTAAATATTTTGCCAGGCTACGCCATATTTCTTGGCCAAAATATGAGCAATTGCAGTCCTAGTTTTTCCACTAGGGTTCTTTTCTAATGCTATATGTGCTATTATTCCTCTTTGTCTCTTGGATTCTCTAGTTGATTTTGCTTGATGAGTTTTAAAAGTATCGAAAATTGCTATGTGACTACCTCTCTTCAAAACTCGAATACTTTTTATCTAATAGTATATTTATATATATTTTATTTTTGTTATTTTTATGTTATATTGAATATATAATAAAAAAATATTACTTTAAAAAAAAATATTATTTTTTAATTTGACGCATTACGTCTACTTGACCACTATGAAGCCAGTCTTTCAATTCTTCATGTGATGGTTTTGTATCATGTTTACCCTGAAGATGAAGATGGAGTAATACATAATTTACCTGATTCAATAAAACCTTGTTGGCTTCATCGCCCTTGCGAGCTTTTGTTTTCAAATCTCCGGGTACGGTTGCCCACCATTCATCAAATGTTCTGTTCTTTTGAGTATTAGTTTGTGAACCAAATCCCTTTGGTAATGTCATGTTGCATCTAAGTTAATCAAGGATGGTATTAAATGTTTTTTAATTCGTATTTACGAATTTTGAATATATTTAAACATTCTTTTCTATAAGTGTATTTTCCGAACGAGTTATGTGAATCTATACAAAATTTACAAATTATTCTGATTTTCCACTATTTTTTTACCATTAATATTTTGAGAAAAGAATAATCAATGATAAATGAAAATCCTGAATAATTGTATCAATGGATCCTAATCTTTTCTCATGAAATTCGTAATAAATTCTTCAAAACGATTAATTTTTCAATTACATATATTGTTGATTTGATGGTAGAAATGATAATGAAAATGTACCGACGGGGATTTTTAATACGAAATGGTGATGATTAGTAATCATTTTATAAATACTCAGTATTAGGTTTAGTATGTCTAATATTGATACCGAAAAAAATGTTTATGTGATAGTTCATGGTCAAAAGCAATTATTTGAAACTGTTAAATCAAGACTTGGTGATACTGGTTTGAAAACAGAAAAATTAATTTTGGCTGATATGAATAAACCAGGTAATGAGGGCGATTATATTGCAATGTTATGGCCTCCAATGGCTCCTACAGAAATCATATTGAGTCAAATTATAGATTTCAATGGACCTGAGGGACGAGGTATGGGAGCTTGGGCGACTGTAAATCAAAAAGAATTACAGCGTATCCCTCTCAATTAAGAGCTAGAACTACTCTCTTTACTTTTTCTATATCCATGGGTAAACTGTGAATCATAAACTTTGGAAAATTCATATTTTTTTGGTGCTATCACATCTCCAACCACTATTAATGCAGTTTTTACAATCCTTTCTTCTTTGACTTTCTTTGTAATGGTACCAAGAGTGCCCTTCAGTATTTTTTGATCTTTCCATGTTGCTTTGAATATTATTGCAACTGGTGTATCGTTAGTATAAACTCCGCCCTTCAATAATTCTTCAATAACCCTTTCAAGTAAATGCACGCTTAAATAAAATGCCATGGTCGATCCATGTTTTGACAATTCTGAAATTCGCTCTCTGTCTGGAACAGGTGTTCTGAATTCTGCGCGAGTTATGATTATTGTTTGAGTAATGCCAGGCAAAGTTAATTCTAGATTCATCGATGCTGCTGCACCAAGAAGTGAAGTAATTCCAGGAATAACACTACATTCAATTTCATCTTTCTCTAATCTGTCTATTTGTTCTCTTATAGTACTAAAAATAGCTGGGTCTCCATCATGAAACCTAATCGCCAACTTGCCCTTTCTTGTAGAATCCTTTAGAATTTCATATATTTCTAATCTGTCTAATTTCGCTGCATCGTATAATTGAGCATCTCTTTTAGCATACCTCAGTAATTCAGGATTTAATAACGATCCTGAATATATTATTACATCAGCGTTTTCTAAAAGGTTCTTTGCTTTTATTGTAATTAATTCAGGGTCTCCGGGTCCTGAACCCACAAAATAAACTGTATACTTTTGGATCATAATTTCATATTGCCAAACATTATTGAAAAGTACTTATCATTGTTTTCATTTTTGTTTTTTGCCACGTCAACAAGCTTCCTTTTTTGTAATGTTTCATTATCGGTGGAGACATCTTCAGCAATAAAAATATCCGAATCCTCTGGAAAACTTGATTCCATTAGTATGTCTATTACATTATTAAAATATCGACCGTCCTTTAAAAAAACAAGTGTATCGCAGCATTCTGCTGCTATCTTTAATCTGTCCAGGTTATAGCATGCTGGGATTATTCCTATTATCTCCTCTCCTTCTCCTATTGGAGTTTTAATTTCTGCAGAAAACGAGAAAATGGATGTTATTCCTGGTACTATCTCTATCTCAATGTCCTTATGTGTCTTACACATTTCTTTATGAATATATATCCAAGTACTGTAAAGAGATGGATCACCTACGGTTAAATAAACAGCTTTTTTTCCATTTCTGACCGCATCTGCTATTTCTTTGGCATTACTCTTCCAATGTTCTCTTAATTTCTCATAATCTTTTACCATAGGAAATATTAATTGACGAATTTCAGTTTCTTTGACTAGGAATTTTTCGACTATTGACAATGCAACACTGGGTTTGTTCTCTCTCGCGGTTGGGGTATAAATCACATCAGCATTTTTTATGATATTGATTGCTTTCAAAGTTAGTAAATCGGGATCACCAGGACCACAGCCAACACAATGTAGTGTAAAATTACCCATAATGGATTTTTAGAAAATATTAATTAAAGTTTTTGTATTTCACTTTGTACCGGAGAAAATTATTACCGGATTTCTTGAAATCATCATAGTCCCTGAGCTGGTCTTTTTTGCCTTTGCAATAGTCACCTGGGTTATATCTATCTCTTGCAATTCTGAATCTTGCATGGCCCTAAGTGCATTGTATATAGTTTCTATCAAGATGGATGTGACCACTAATCTCCCCCCTTGATTTAACTTGGAAATGGCTAATTTTATTATCTGTTCGGTTTCTCCAGTAGTTCCACCTATTACAATTGCGTCAACATTCGGCAACTTTGGTAATACATCCTGAGCCAATCCATGTATTATCATGGCATCATTTAAGATTCCAAATTTTGATAAATTTTTCTCCGTAAGGTCTATCGCAGCCTTGTCCATATCAATAGCATAAACTTTACCTTTTGTTTGAAGAATCAACTCCGCAGTTATACTGCCACTACCACATCCAATATCTAATGTCGTAAACCCTTCTTTTAGTCGTAGTTTGCTAATTATTATCGATCGAATGTCTTCTTTTGTAATTGGTACGTTGTCTATCCTGTCAAAAAATTCATCAGGAATGCCAGGAGTCTTATAATTCCAATTCATTTCCATCGTTTCATATGATGTGTTGGTTTAACACCGTATATGTTAATACCATAAACGTAAGTAACATGAAAATAAAACCAAAAATTGCTATTGTAATTATTTTTTTCTTTTTTTCTTTAGGAAGGTCCCCAGCCATCCTACTTGCAATTATATGAGATATGGAGTAAAAAATAATGCCTACTAATATTGTTAATCCTATAGTATTGGATTGATCAGAATTAGGTTTTACGATGGCACCCAAAATGGATCCTGCGATTGCAGCCATAACGACTCTTAAATAATATATTTTATCTTCTATTTGCAAGGATATGCGCTATTAGTTTTTAATCAGCCACATTTAATTCCTACTTTCTTGGATCAGAAAAAGACAAAGTCTGCACGCATGATGACCCATTCCTTGCGAACGATTCATGAGTTTGAAACAGCCTCACAATACTATCAATTCTAATAATCTATTCCTGAATTCAAATTCATTTGGTTCTGCTAATCTCAAATTCCGAATAGCGGTATATTGTATATTGTATCTTATTATATTCAATAAGATCATGATAAATTTAGATGGCTATTTCAGAGATTGAACTTAGATATATTGTAAATAACATCAAAGAAGTTATTGATGATATTTATTATATAAGCAATATTTCTCTTATAACAAAAAACACTCTGATCCTAAAATTTCACCATTCACAAAAAAATGATGTTTCACTTCTAGTTTCCTCCTTTGGAATCTGTATTACCAAGTATAAATATTCTATTATTGAAGATAATGACTCTTTAAAAAAAATTAAGACTGATCTTGAACGGTCAAAACTGATCGATATTTCTGTTGTATCTGGAGAACGAATAGTTCAATTTGTTTTTCAATCTATTCAAGGATTGAAATATTATTTAATTGTCGAATTGTTTGGTCATGGCAACATAATAATTTGTAATGACTCTCACAAGATTTTGAATATTCTAAATCCGATTAATGTTCGACATAGGGTGTTGAAACCTGGGTTGAAATACTTTCCTCCTCCTTCTAGAGGAGCTGATCCTCTATCCTTAGATTATGACGATTTTTTATCTTTAATCAAGAATAGCGATCAGGGCAATATTGATATAAAAAGATGGTTAGGACGAACGTTATCAATTTCAAAGAAATTTATCGAATTGGCAGTTCAAAGTAGTAAAGTCTCAAATAAGAAAGTTAGAGACCTGACTTCAGTTGAACTAAAGAACTTGTTCGAAGAATTGACCTCATTAATAAGAAATATTTCAACCGGTATTGGACATGACCCATGCATTATTTTAGATGATGAGAATAATCCTGCAGACGTAAGCCCGATAACTCCATCCGATGTTCCGCTTGATCATATTAGAAAATATAGCTTGTACACTGATGCAATTGATGAATTCTTAAACTATTCTGTTTTACATACCAGTTCATCGAGAAACTCCGAATTAGAAAAACAGATCGAATCATTAGAACATGATTTGAATGAACAGAAAAAAGCTAAAGACTTAGTTATTGCAAAATCAAACAAGCTCAGAGAATTTGCCAATCTACTTATGCAAGAGACTGACGGGGTGTTGAATCCAGGAAAACACTCGATTGCAAAATTACTTCATGCTTCTGATGCTAAAATTTTGAGCATAAAAGGGAAAGATTATCTAGAGATTGTAGATGAAAAAATAGCTATAGATATAGGGAATTCTAACATCCCAAAAATTTCTTCCTTGCTATTTAATGTCGCAAAGGACATGGAAAGAGGATTGATTACCATAGAGAATTCCCATTCAAAATTGCTTGAACAAATGGACAAAATTCAAAAACAGAAAAACAAAAAACCATTATCAGAAATTAAGATTTTGACTAATAAGGAATGGTATGAAAAATATCGATGGTTTCTTACAACTGACGATGTGTTGACTATAGGCGGCAGGGATTCATCGTCAAATTCAGTACTTATAAGAAGACATCTTACAGAAAATGACTATGTTTTTCATGCAGAGGTTAATGGTTCTCCATTCTTTATATTAAAGAACGCTAATAACAAGACCAGCGCGGATCTGTCACAAAGTATCATTGAAACTGCTCAGGCTACTGTATCTTTTAGTAGGTCCTGGAAGGATAATCTTTCTTCTGCTGATGCGTATTGGGTCTATCCTACTCAGGTAAAAAAAGGCGCACCTACAGGTCAGTATCTTCCAAAAGGGGCATTTATAATTGAAGGCAAGAGAAATTTTGTAAAAAATTTGGAAATAAAGCTTGCAATTGGTTTGTCTTTTATTGAAGACCGACCATTATTTATTGTTGGACCTTTCTCTGCAATCTTGAAAAGATCTATATATTTAAGAAATATGATGCCATCTGGCTTTGATGTTGTAAAGGCTTCAAAAAAGATAAAATCTGATTTTGTAGATTACTCTATAAAAAATGAATATCCTGAACGCTTGATAAACCATCTAAAGCATTTGTCAATAGATGAAATAGTAAGAATCTTGCCTGTAGGTCAATTCAAACTATTGCCTATTGAAAAAGGCGAGTTAAAATATGATTTCAATAATTTCTTACCAAAGTAATTAAATTCAAACATTGATGGGTACGAATCAAAATACGAATAGAAAAGTAATTAAATTCAAACTCTGAAGATTTGATGTGTCTAAAGATATTAGAGATGAAACTACTGCCATGACCACTCGTGTATTAGTTAGTGATGTCATGAATAGCCCTATAGTTCATGCAGGACCAAACGATGACCTTGTCACGATTTCAAAACTTATGACTAATGCAAAAATTGGAAGCATTGTTATTTTAAATAACGATAAACCGCTTGGAATAATTACTGACTGGGATATTGTTTCCAAAGCAATAGCTGCCGGTTCAATCCCTTCTGATATCAAAGCTTCGGATATAATGAACCAGTTAATTACCATCACTGGAGAGGAAAGTATTACATCCGCTGCCAGACTTTTACGACAACATGGAATCAAGCGTTTGGGAGTGACCCATAAAGGCAATTTAGTCGGAATTATTTCGGTGTCTGATGTTCTTGCCGTTACACCGGAATTATTTGATGTGGTTTCTGAAAAATCGCTACTTATAAGAGGCGAGATTGGACGTTCTCCACGAAATATTTCTGGATATTGCGATGAATGTGGTGAATGGTCTGATTTTCTACTTTATGCAGATGGTTCTTACACCTGTGAAGTTTGCAGAGGGGAGTGACACAGGTTGGCAAGCATATTTTGATCATAAAGTATCACACATTTAGTTACGAATAACACTTTTCATCTGCATATGAATGAATTAGCGATCGTATCATAGGACGTTCAACCTTTTTTCAGATCATTTTGGAAAAAAACCAAAAGACATCATCTCTCTCTTTTCAATTCATAGTCTTCTTCTTGATGTTTATGTTCTATTTAATTAATTCATTAGTGGTTATGGATCGTGCACAATATTGACATTTCAATAGTATATTTTTTTTGTCAATTATTTCGATTTTCGAACTCAATCCTTCTTCGGTGTTTGTAATGCATCTTAAATTAGGACATTTAAAAAAACCTATTATCTTATCAGGAAGCTGAATTCTTCTCTTTTCGGTTAACTTGTAATCTTTAATTATATTGATGGTTGCATTAGGAGCAATTAATGCTAGCTTGTCAGTTTCTTTCTTTTCCAAAAACTTGTTTTCTACTTTTATGATATCTTTTTTTTTCTGTTTAACACTTGGTACGTTTAAAGCTACTGTTATTACATTCCCCTCTTGACCTGTAATATTTAATATGTTAAGAACAAGCAGCGCTCTCGGAGATTCTATATGATCAATGACGGTACCGTTTCTTATTCTTCTTACCAAAAGTTGATTGAATTCTGACATACGTATACAGATACATTAGTCTATTTTCTGTTTTTTCTATATTACTATTATTTATTCATCCTGCTATTTGGTTTTATTTTTTTTCATATATTGTGTTTTCATTTCTTCAACCCAGGAATCCTTCTTCTTGTAAATTTGTTTTTTACTCCTTGGTTTACATTCACTCAACAGATAAGAACAAAGAATTGGAAAATAGACCGATGTATCGCCATAAACTATTACATTTCCTTTGTGCGAAGTTTTAATCTTCCCCCAACTTTTACCCTCTTGCAATGTCGCTCCTGATAGACCCCCAGTATCGGGTCTCGCATCAGTGAGCTGGATTATGAAATCATGTCCTCCTTCCTTGATTTTTAAAATTTGGTACAGGGCTGGACCAGTCTGCTGAAAAAAGTTCTTAGGCACTCCTCCACCCAACTCTAATCCACCTGATACATTACTTTTCCATAAGATTGCTGTTGATTCTGCGATATCTTTTATAGGATTGATTGCTGTCTTTCCATCCAGCATTGAAGGTAGCATGTTCAATCCGATTGAAGAATCGCTGAGTGCTGGCATATAAATAGGGACATTAGATTTGTATGCTGAGACCATAAATGATTTGTCAGGCGCCTTGGATTTTTCAGCAGCTTCTTTTCCTATCAAATAAGATAGATCAGCAGTTGAGCTATTTGTCAGGTCGATATGGTTTTGGTATATATTTTGAATATTTTTTTGAATTATTGTATCCTGGGATTGAAGGGTACCATATTCTTTTATATATACATCATAAATTCTTACGATTTGTTTCGAATATAATATATCATCATCCACATCAAAATGGCCTTGCCTAACGGGTAAGTCATATGCAAAGTGTAAATCATGATAGGCATTTGCACCTGTTGTAACAATCCAATCTACAAAACCGTTATCTATCATACTTGATATAATCTTCCCAAATCCTATTGGAGTTAATGCTCCCGCTATAGTCAAGCAAATTGTCGCATCAGATTCTACCATTCTTTTCATTATGTCTGCAGCCTCTGCTAGTCTCCTTGCATTGTATCCTGTATTTCTGAATAAATCTATCAATTCTGATATATTCATATTAGCAAAGATTTCCGGGGGGTCAATTTTTTTCCCTGAAAAACTATGTCGGTTATAGCTCAATCCCTTTGATCTAGATCGAACTTATTATAATTGTAATCTAACTAAACAACATCAAGTAAAGCATATAATTTAAAGTAATTTATTAATGTGAAAATATTTACATCATTTTATTGAGACAAATCAAAAAAAAGAATGTTGATGTTAGAGATAGTCCGAATTATTTATTCAAAGATGTACGGGATTATTCTATAAACCAAAGAACATCGATAAACCAGATTTTAAAAAATATGGCTGATTCCGGTGGATTTGAGGGAAGGCACTTGGCTAATGGCGTTGAAATACTCAAAAATATGCTAAATGAAAAAAACTGTACGAAGTTCATATCATTTGTCGGTGCCCTTATTTCTACGGGGAACCGAGGTATCGTACGCGATATGATAAAGAATAAGATGTTTGATTGTATTATCACAACATGTGGTGCATTAGATCACGATATTGCTAAATCTTTTTCCTCATATTATGAAGGTGATTTTAGATTAGATGATCAATTTCTACTAAAGAAAGATATTCATAGATTAGGCAACATATTGATACCAAACAAGAATTATGGACCTCTTATTGAAAATAAAGTTCAATCTTTTTTGCAAAAACTGTACGATAGTTCAAAATCTTCGCGGGAATTGGCCCCATCTGAAATAATTAGATATATTGGAAGTCACTTAAACGAATCTTCCTTCTTATACTGGGCTTTTAAGAACAATATTCCTGTATTTGTTCCTGGAATTGTTGATGGAGCGGTGGGTAACCAGATTTGGTTATTTAATCAATCTCATAAAGATTTCAAAATTGATATACTAAAAGATCAGACAAAGTTATCTGAGATAATTTTTGATGCAAAAAAGACTGGAGCTTTCATGTTGGGAGGAGGACTTTCAAAACATCATACTCTTTGGTGGAATCAATATAGAGGTGGACTGGACTATGCGGTATATATTACAACAGCATCTGAATGGGATGGAAGTCTAAGCGGAGCTCCAGTTGCCGAGGCTATATCTTGGGGAAAGGTTACTGCACAAGCTAAGCAAATTACAATTCATGCAGATGTAAGCACCGTGTTACCCTTCATTTACCACGGATTGATATCAAAATAAAAAAATGTTCTTCTTAGATGGAGGTTGGAGGTTGGTCTATTGAAGGACGATCTTATTGATTCGAGCTGAATTGGGATCTTCTGGTTGATCCATTGCATTAGTAGTTGAATTTGCAATTTTGTCAACAATTTCTAACCCTTCTGTTACTTTTCCAAATACTGTATATTGATTATCCAAAAATTTTGAATCATTTAATACAATAAAGAACTGTGAACCAGCACTATTAGGATCATTTGTTCGAGCCATTGATAATATTCCTCTTTCATGAGGTATGTTGTTGAACTCTTGATTTATTGTGTACCCTGGACCTCCAGTGCCCCATGTATCTCTGCTACTGTTGCCATTTTTTGTATTTGGATCTCCAGCCTGAATAACGAAACCAGGTACTATCCTGTGAAATACTACTCCATCGTAAAATCCTTTGCTAGCCAGATCTTGGAAGTTCTTGACGTGATTTGGTGCTACATCAGGATAAAATTCAATTTTTATTGGACCTTGAGTAGTTTCAATAGTTGCTGTGTTATTTGTGGTAGTAGTCATACTATTGTTTGATGATGTATTGTTGATATTATTTAAAACATTAGATTCTAAAATCAAATTTGAGGTGCCATTTGCCAGACTGCTAGCTAGGGTAGTTATATTGGAGGGGGATGTGCCATTTGCCAGACTGCTAGCTAGGGTAGTTATATTGGAGGGGGATGTGCCATTTGCCAGACTGCTAGCTAGGGTAGTTATATTGGAGGGGGATGTGCCATTTGCATTGGTTGCTTTGAAATCGTGATTCACTTTGTACACCAGCACTCCAAAAAATAATCCTGGATCATCACTTTCGAAACTCTTTGAAGCATATACCAGTGATAGTGGTTCTGAAGTGTTACCTTTTGGATACTTTATGTC
>Ga0310900_10000038_pt1 | contig 27867 bp, 44 predicted proteins | sample C24D1metaG_FD_203879 | JGI IMG/M metagenome (GOLD analysis project Ga0310900, IMG submission 203879) | Lab incubated soil microbial communities from West Virginia University Organic Research Farm, Morgantown, WV, United States - C24D1 | ecosystem: Environmental > Terrestrial > Soil >...
GGTGCTAGTCCCTATCCACGAGGTATTCAAACCCTCGAACGGTCTCCGCAAGGAGCAGGATAGCTTTAGCAATCTTGATCTGCGGATAGGCGGCGTTAGCCGATAGTATAACGCAAGTTATATGAAGCTGGATAAAAAGTAATACAAGAGTCCTACCTTAGAATTGAAATCCCTAAGGACAAGTAGAGTTGAGCATAACCAAGTCAACCCTTGATATAAAGCTAAAGCGTAGTGGAAAGCCACTTCGATAACCTAATAGAATAGCAATAACAGGTGAAACTATTCGGTTAGTCACGGGTAGTTAGAATTGCTATTCCGCCTCAGAAATTTGGCATATCTGGAGCGAAAACATAGAGTGTAAATCACGAATAGCTAACGCAAGAAGGCAGCAGTAAGGCAGCCCCTAGAATAGCGTTAGCTATTCCTATTTACATTCATGAGAATGTAATAAGAGAAAGGAGTAAGATGTTTAACCTATATGACAGTGAAGGTGAGTTACTGGCAACTATAACATGGAATGAAATTGTTAGAGTTGAACGTGAACTTAACAAAGATGAAATTACAGTTGTTACTGACAGTGGAACATGGAAATGCAAAGTAATTAAACAAGCTTATGCCTAAGAAGAGAACAGAGAAAGAAGTAATAGCAGATATAAAGAAAGCTATTGATGAAATAGATAAGTTCATTCGTGGTCATGAGAGAATGATTGATTATGACTATGCTCCTCTATTGTTAGAGCAACTATATGAACTTAAAGATCTGCTCAAATTGTTTAAAAAGAAATAGAGTATGGAAGAACCAATAATTGAGTTTGGTGGAATGGTATTAGGTCTAGATATTAAGCCAGCAATGTCATTCAAGAACTATTGGTCAACAAATTATAGAAAAGGATATTATGGAAGATATAAAACATGGCCAAGAGCTATTGATTGGATAGCACCAAAGATAAAGCCACGCAAAGAATGGAGTGTTAACACTAGGCATCAGTGGGATCTAAACGTAGATTGGTAAGGAGAACAAATGAACGCACAACATTGGGAAAGTAAACTATGCAAATCTCGCGAGAGATTAAGTGAGAAAGCTATAATGGTATTCATTAAAGGAGCAGATATGATCTGCTATTTACCCGGAGGAATAGTTCATGAGGTTTATGATAACAAGCATAAACGCTATAGGCTACAAGTAGATTTGAGGAACGTAGATACCGTTAAGGATATAATTGCTGCGCAGCAGTTAGGTGGATACACAAGGATGAAGTAATAGCTATAGTTGCACGGGTTTATATTACCCTAGCTGTAGCTACTAACAGTATAGCAATAGCCGCATTCACAGCCCTAGCACTGAATATGCTAGGGTTTTTTGCTCTGAATATAGCTAAAGCCAGCTATATTTGGAGGAAAGAACAACATGATAAAACTAACAGTAACCAAAGAACATGTAGAGGAAGCAGACAAGCGTAGATGTAAGTTTGGCTTTTATTCCATCTGTGAAGATTGTCCAACAGCAATAGCAGCTAAAGAACAGCTATTGCCACTACATACTGGTGCGAAAAACATAACTGTCTCATATGTAAACATACATATGTTTGGCTATAATAGAGATAAAATAGTTGCCAGCTATACAATGTCAGCTTCATTAGCTACACAAGTAGAGGACTGGACAACCTATAAGAAGTTTGAGCCGGGTGAATATGAACTAGAGGATAATAAGAATGTATGATCTTTATTGATGGATTACTAGCAATTAGTTTTAGGGATAATGATGTTGATGATAGAACACGTAGACGTAAAGCTAAGAGAGGAAAACAGCAAGTAGTTGCTGCTATAGATTGGAAAGCACCAGAACTTAAACATCCAAGTAAATGGAAGAAATATCAATATGACACTGAATGAATACAACAAGCTTAAAGCTAAAGTATTTCAAGCATTTAAAGATGCTGAACTAGAAGCTGAAGAAGATGAAGAAGTTAAAGCTATATTAGCAGCAATAAAGAACAGAGATGCTGTAGAGTTAGCTAGATTAATTGGTCCAAGACCAGAGAAGAAAGGAGAACAAGAAGATGAAATGGAAAATATATAAGTTAAAGCCAAAAGATAAGAAAGAAATAGATAAGTTGATGGTTAACAATAGGCCCGGTCCATATACAGAAGCAGCAGCCTATATCAAAACATTAACGTATCTACCACAATATTTCACATGTAAGAAGTGTAACGAGATTAATTCATTAGTTCCACATGTTTTGCACATGGAAAAAGCACATAACATAACTAACTGGTATCATACACTCAGTATGCACCTAACAGATTATATAACAGAATGAAAACAAAAGAACATATGTATACAGTAATGTTTGAAGGTGGTAAGTATAAGCCAAATTTTGAGTATGATATTATATATTATCTCAAAGCTAAGAAAGGAAAGCAGGTTTATGTATCTGAATATACAGAGAAGAAAGGCATTACAATGGAGCCTATCTTAAGTGATAAACCAACTGTCAACTTCAAATCATTAGAAGCAGCATATGGAGCATATGGAGTGTTAAACACACAAAATGTAAAGTTAACTAAATGGGTAATAATAGAGATTGACAATAGTAAAGGTGAAACTGAATATCTAATAGATGATTAATATGACTAAAGGAGAACAAGAAGTGTTTAATGAGATAATGGTTCACGGTAGAGTAGTTTGTTTATTCGCTATAGATCAACCATTAGTAGATCAGTTATGTAACATAATTAAAGAGCAGCAATCAGAACTATTAAAATTGCGGAGCAATTCAAATGACAGCAAAACAACAGAGAGCACTGGCAACATGGACAGCAGCTCTGACAAATTGTAAATATGAGGTATTAGCTAAAGAGCATTCAGAAATGCTAGATAAGTTAGTATTGCTGAAGCTAAAGATAGCTATCATAGAAGAACATCTAAGGAAGTTAAAATCAAAAGAGATGGAGTTAACATAGTGAAAGAAGTATTCATTAGAACATGTCAAGAGTGTGGACATGAACAACCATCAAAAGATCCAGCAACATATAAGGATGATAAATGGGAATATATAAAATGTAAGAAATGTAAGAGCGAAGCTCTAGATTATGGTTCATTTAGACGTATACCAGAATCTAAGGAAGATGAAGAACAATTAAGGAAAGAATGTGAAGAATGGTTTAAAGATGATGACAAGGAGTTAACGTGAATAGAACAATCAAAGCAGCATTATTAAAAACAGAAGGTAAAACAGAAGTAAAAATGCACAAGTATTATGCAGAGATACTATCATGCACAGTAAGAGATGGTGCAATACATCTGCATTATATTGAACCAGCAGATAGAGATGAAGATGAATATGGCGCAAAAACATTTGAAGTATTGCAGAATGGTGCAAAGATAGATAGAGATCATGACCACATAGCTACACTCACCATGAACATCTATACTTGGCATGTTTTTCAAGTTTTTGGAGTATGAAAATCCTATTAATCTATACTGAAGTAGTAAGCTGTGATGATGCACCAAAAACACGTTACTATGTAACGGATGATGCAACAGTTAATAGCTTTAACTATACATATATCGGATCTGTTAGACCAGATGAAGAAAACGAGGAGCAGCTGAACGAAGATCAAATGGAAGAATTAGCTCTTGACCATGAAAACAATATGGTTATGTTAGAAGAATGGACAGAGAAGCATCAGTTCACAGTTAGCTTTCCCTATTCACAGCAACCGTTTGACAAAGTGATAACTTGCGGAGAGTTACCTAAAGAATATCAGTAATTTGTAATAGCTAGCTTAATGACTAAGTTAACTATTGCACTATAACACTGGCATATGAAATGCTAGGTTAATCAACATCGGTAAATAACACACAACTAATACATAATATGATAATCGAACGTAATGATGAGAAGATTGACTTCAAGCCTACACCTTATCGAAGAGGTGATAAAGCACTTAACAAGCAGACCTATCTAGCTCCAGATATTAATGAGCAAACACTTGATAGCGTAATCAAGTTCTTAGGTAAAGATACGCTAGTATCTTGGGTAGGTAGAGTGTTCTCTGGCTTTTGCCAAAGAGCTAATGAGTTAGCTTCAGAAGGTGGAGCATTTAGTGCAGAGAGATTTGCAGATATTGTTAAGGATCTTACTGCACAAACAGAGAAGATCTCTGTTCTCGTTGAGAAGCAGCAGGCATTAATCAAGCAGCTTGCTACTATTAACATGGCATCACCTGATGCATTGAAGCAAGTTACTGAATTGAGCAATGAACTTAATAGGCTTGCTATCACTATTGAGAACAGGAAGCGTGCTCCTAGAACTGCTGATGAAGAGGAAGAATAAGCAGTAGTAGCATAAACACACAGAACCCTAGATAGCCTTTAGCTATCTAGGGTTTTTTCTTGTAGTAAGACTTGTATCATCTGGCTATTCAGATGGCACAATTCCTGCTACATCTATAGCAGGTCTCACCCATTAACCTCAACAAACGACAGTATTCTATGTCCAACACTAAGTCCGAACTGTATCTAGCGATAGAAAAGCACTCTTTAGAGTTTGATGATAAGTATATGAAATCAATGAGAGCTAATCCAATATTAGCTGCTCAGCTATTAAACAAAATGGCAGAGAGTCTTGGTGAATTAACCAAGCACTTACTTATCTATCAAGGATCTAAGTCTAACCTAATCAAGCTAAATGAGGATCTATCTGGTAAATTATTAGAGATAGTTAAGTGTGACATTGAGTTGCTCTTGTTCAATGTCATGACCCTTATGGTAGCATTTGAAATCCCCGACTTAGAAGCAGTTGAGAAAGCAGCTGCATGTTACAGAGAAGTAGTTAAGAAGGCAGCCCCAAGGCAGCAATAAGCAGAAAGGAAGCATGAACATTAAGATAGTCAACATAACACCAGAGCTAGCAGACAGATGGTTACAGGAACATTGGAGCAGATTAAGTAAGAAGCAGTTCACTCAGCGTAATATCAGTAAGCTTAAGGTTAATCAGTATATATCTGATATGCGTAATGGTTATTGGCGAGAAAACCATCAAGGAATAGCATTTGATAAAGAAGGTAACTTGCTTGATGGACAGCACAGACTAATAGCTATTAAAGAATCTGGACTAACCATACCTATGATAGTTGTTACTGGCTTACCAGTTGGTAGTAATAATGACGTATCTGTCATGGATACTATAGATTGTGGAAGAGCTAGAACATTAGCAGACAGATTGCATATATCACATGGAGCAACTGAACCGCATTCTCTTGCAGCAATAATTAGAGGCATTGCATATGTATTGATGGACTATCACAGAGCTACTATATCTGTAGGTCAAGCTTTAGAGATAAAGAATATTTATCAAAAAGATCTTGACATTTTGTTTGGAGATGGTAAAGTATCTAGGCAACCTTCTTGGGTAGCTAGTCCATTAGCACTATACCATCACGCATATCCAGCTAAAGGCAAAGCATTTATTAAGCAGTTCGTTGACTTAACTGGATTATCTCCCGGTCATCCAATCCAAGTTTGGCTTAAGTGGAATCGTTGGCATCCAGATAAACCATATGCTAATAAGGTGCATGGCTATAACGTATTTATTAATTGCCTATGGAAGTATCACTTAGATGAACAGCTCAATAGCCTTAGAACATCTAAGGACGCTGTTGAATGGTTAATCAGTTCACAAGGTAAGCACTACAAGACAGTTAGAGACTTACTAGGAGCTAGTGATATGGGTAGATTAACCATAGCAAAAGATCACAAAGTTAAAATAACAAAGAACAGATGAACAAATACGAAATATCTATAACATTGCCACTACATTCATATCTAGATGATCTATGGAAATCATCAGATAAGAAAGATGTTCCTAAAGTATTCGCTGAGGTAATAGCATTGCAAGATCCGAACGAGTTGTGTTGCCATGTTCAATTTGAAGATGCTAAAGGCAACAAGCTAGCTAGACCTAACATATGGAGAGTTGATGATTGGAAGCAATGTGCTGAAAGGATAATGTATTTAAGGGAAAAGAGTGAACGTGAAAGACAGGAGAAGTATGCAAAGGAAGCAACAGAAGCAGAGTATGCAAAGGTAATAGCCGCAGACACAGGCTTGCCCTTAACATTGGCACGAATGCTAGCTATCTCTGTGATGGAGATGAAAGATCCAGATGAACGTGCAGCAGCACTAAAGAACTTTAACCTTAAAGAGAATAATAATGTCACACCCGTTAACCAAACTTGAAGAGATAACAATAGAGACAATGAGTTGGTTATGGCAGAACTTAGGTAAGTCAGCAGACTATGATCTACATGTTATATCAACATCAGAAGAGGCAGGTCAGGAGTTTATTACAAGAATGAACGCATTGGGTGATGCTATAAAGGAACGACTTGATGAACTCAAAGCTGAAGGAAGCGAAGAAACTACATCAGAAGATCCTGGCTGATGTAGCATTAAAGAAGATAAAGAAGTGGAGAGATGTAGCTATTGCTTTATCTCTAGAAGCAGACTTCTTTGGAACAGAATCTAATAGGCCAGCTATATGGAAGCTGGTCAAGAAAGTATTAAATGACAGAGAACAAACATTGGAGCGAGAGCCAGCTCCTAACGAATGCAGAGCTCTTATTAAGTGGACTGGTGATAGAGGACCTATACAAAGTCCTACGCCTAGCAAAGAACAAGAAGCACATGTTAGAGTTGAAGAACCAATACATCTCCCACCTTATGAAGAACCAGAAGATATTATTCTCCCAGAACCAGCTATCAAAATCAGAGCCAAGCTCATCAAGTTCCAAGATAAAGCAGCAAGACAGCTCTGGAAAAAATTAATGCTAGAAGGTAAGCCTTCTACTATATTACAAGCTGCTGTAGGTCTAGGCAAGACATTCATGTTAGGCAGGTTGATTCGTGCAATCATAGATAGCGGCTATCTTGATGGCAAAACAGTATCACCTTGGCCTATCATGTATGTAACTAAGCCGTCTGTTATAGAACAAACTAAGCGTGTTCTTGTTAAGTTCTTCGGTATAGATATAGTAACCAAGTGCCACGTTACCAGCTATGACCAGTTACGTGCTACATTCGGCAGTCAGTTCATTAAGGTAGAGACTGTAGTTAAAGCTGGTGAAGCTCATTTAGTCTATAGGTTCTTACCTAATGTTCATCCATGCATATTTATATGGGATGAATGTCACTCGTTAAAGAATGAAGATAGTCAACAGCACAAGATAGGTGCAGCAGTCAACAACATAGATCCTAACAGCTATTTTGGTAAGCATGTTAAGCAGATCTTTACGTCAGCTACATTATGCACAAGTGTTGCTGAAGCTAAGTGCATGGTTGTATCTACTAGGATGGAGTTCATCAAGGGAGTAACCATAACAAACGAATACTGGCCTACTATGGCCAGACAAATATCAGCACCAGCAGATCCATATCAAAAGAGTGAAGCTGCAATGGATAGGTTGATGGATAAGCTGGATGATTATGTAGTTCACGTTAAGGGTGTTCGTCCTCAGTTCAGAGGAATTAACAGGGTGTTGCTAATGCAATTCCAGAATCAATGGGAACGTAACTATTACAATGCAGCATGGGATAGGTATGTGGAGTTCCTTAGGAAAATGGATAAGGAAGAACCCGGTGGTAACTTCGCATTGCTAGCGCAGTTCACTATGTTCAGAAAGGCTAGTGAATATGTAAGGACAGAGTATATGGCTAAGGATGCTTGGATGCTAGAACGTGAGAATCTGGCACCAGTAATGATATGTAACTATAAGCAATCCATAACTAAGATAGTTAAGCATCTCATATTAGATTATGGCATTCCAAGATCTAAGATATCAATCATATGGGGTGGTGAAACACAAGTTAAAGCATATACTGAAGAGCAAGCAGAAGAATTGCTAGCAAGATGTAAGCGAGGAGATATTATCCCAACAGCTAGCCAGCTAAAGAAGCTAGAGGAATACTTGAAATACAGGGAGTCTAGCGAAGAGGAGTTATCTCAGCAAGCTAAGGATGCAGCATTCATTGAGAAGTATGATCTAGGTCCACAAAACAAAAAGAAACGTCAACATGAGATTGATAAGTTTCAACAGGGTAAAGCAATATTCTGTCTTTATACATACAAGGCAGGAGGAGTTGGGTTGTCATTGCACCATTCAGACGATTGGTTCTTGGATACTCCATTTGAATGCAGACGTAAACCGAATGGTTATGTATACGAGGAAGATATTCCTAAAGTCCCTGTCAGACAAAGAGCAACAAGAGGACAACCAACATACTCACCAATCGAAGCGGTTCAAGGTTTCGGTAGAGTTCCTAGATTAACTAGCCTATCTGATACAGATCAAGCATTCCTATATTATGCTGGCACCATAGAGGAAGCAGTTGCAGATAGATGTTCACAAGGATTGAAGTGCTTAAAGAAAACAATCCGAACAGGATCTAAAGAGTCTTGGGAGGATATTATTATACGCAGCGCAATGAGAGGCAGCCAACATGTTCAAGCAGCAGCACAGCTTGCTATGGCTGAGATTGGAGTAGCAAAGCAGCGTTTCGAGCAACAAGAAAATGTGGATGATAATATCTTTGAGATCGACTTATCAGAAGAGGATGAAGAGGAAGATACGGAGTAGAATGCCAAATGTTGAATATTGGACTGGTATTGTGCCAACAAGGTATTCAAGATCAGCACCTTCAGTAAGCATACGTAGATCAGAAAGGAGTCAACTAACAGTTAAGTTTGGATTGTCTGCATCATTCGTTAATGATGGTGCAGGTCTAGCAGCAAGCAGAAGAATAAGAGAACTATGGTATAAATGTAATCCACCAAGATATAAAGTAAAAGCAGCTATAAGAACAAATAGTAAAGAAGTTAAATGGGTAGATTGATATGACACCTCCGACAGAAGAAGATCTACGGATCAAGATGTTGAGAGCTAATGGCAGAGAAGATCTAGCTAAACAGCTCGAACGTGAGATAGTAGAAGTAGAGAGGAACAAAGAACTAGAAAGGATAAGGAAGATAACAAATGGTCCAGTTGAAATCAAACCAACTAATGCACAAGGATGGTTAGATAGGTTTATCACACAGGACAGTGAGATGTTGAAAGTTAAAGAGCAAGTTAAGATCTTAATGCACATAGAAGATCCAGTATTGATTACTGGTCCATCAGGAACGGGCAAAGAGATATTAGCTAGAGCGTTACATGGTAATCGACTAGGTGACTGGATAGGTATCAACTGTGCTGGACTGCCTGAGAACCTAGTAGAAAGTGAGTTGTTTGGACATGTGAAAGGAGCATTCACTGGTGCAAGTGTGGAGAAGCAGGGTATATTATCAGCAGCTTCAGGAGGAACTGTATTTCTTGATGAGATAGGTGACTTGCCAATGATGGCACAAAGCAAGTTGCTTAGAGCAATTCAAGAGAGACAGATTAGGAAGGTAGGTGGTAATGTAACAGAGAACATATCATGTCGTATAATAGGAGCAACATGGAAGGAGTTAGAGGGAACCTCTAATTTTAGGGAAGATCTATACTGGAGGCTATCAACATTTGAGTTGAAGTTATCCAGCTTAAAGAAGAGAGGATGGATGGAGATTGAGTTGATACTGGACAGCATAGACAAAGACAAGAAGGTAGATAGAATAGAACTACATCACATGTATGTTAGTGATGGTGATGTATTCAAAGGTAATGTAAGAGCATTGCAACGTATGGTTAGGAGATATCAAGTGTTAGGGTATTTATGACTAGAGGTTATTGGAACACTAGCATAGAACCTGCTATTCAAGGTCTTGCATTGGTAGCGTTTGATTACCTCTCTCTACTAAACACAGTTCAGCACTTATGAATGTCATCACTACCACAGACGCATACGGTCAGATGTTAAATCAGCAACAGGTTGACTTCGGTAAAGCATGGCAGTATTTACTAGAGGTAGAGAAGTATTATCAGGGATTCTTAGGAACTCCTGGACACAATCCCTACTTCTACATTGCTAGCAGAGTCAAACCCTTGATGGACCGTATGCGTGAAGGTGAGCGGAGCATTGAGTTGCACAATGCTATCTTCGCATTAAAGAAAGAGGCTCCCCTCGTAGAAAGCTTGGCTCTTAGTTAAAGCTAAGAAGCCACAACAAAGACCGCATCTTATTCACAAGTAGTGCTTAGCTATGGTCATCGTTATCTAAGCGGATAGTAACAGTTGCATGACTGTATAGGTTTGCGGTCTTTCAATTTTAGCCAGCTAGTATGTTCTCCCATTGCGGCCTAACTGTCGAGGTCCACTGGCTCTTTTACTAGCTGGCATTTTATTTTTATGGATGAAACAACAACACACAAAGTCACCGAAGAAGAATTGAAGAATGCTTATAGGATAATTCAACTAGCAGCTCAGCAAGTTGAAGATCCTAAAGCATTTGCTGATGCTGTAGCAAGCAGCAGACGTAAGAAGTTCAGAAGTGTAGGCACTATACGTCCATATTATACTGAGCAACGAGCTAGAAAGCTATTGGGTGTATTGGATGATATGATAGAGAAGAAGATAGATAAAGCATTTCTCTGTTCACAATACAAATGCAAGCGAGACAGTCTATATCAAATGATCCATCAAGCATGGTTCTATATCATAGATCATTTAGATACTGAAGAGAAGAGATACAAGAAACTGAAAGATCAAACACATATACGTAGAATAAGCGGTGCAGTAATGATTAAATGGAAAGAGTTCAATAAGAGTCCTAGCAGAACAGAGGGACCAGTCAAGCCTATGCCAGCTATAGATTCTGCAACAAGGGGTCTGAAAGGCAGCAGGACATGGAAGCAAGACTTGATGACCTTTATTGAAGAAAGCAAGGAAGGTGAAGCATATGTAACAAGGAACCTAGTATTGTTTGACGAAGATATAGATTACATAAGAGGATTGATTAGTCAAACAAGTCAAATCAAAATCATCAGATTAAGTGAGAACGAGATTAAACTATACAATGGAACACCACCATATTAATAATGACAACACAAGAAGAACTTAGATCTATATTAAACAGCATGTGTGATAGAGTATCTGAACATCTTCCTGAAGGGTGGACCTTCGCAATCATCATGCTTCAAACACATGAAGGACGAGAACGTGAGGGAGTGCAACCATCCAGATATGCAGCAAACTTCCCAAGAGAGGATGGAATCAAAGCATTGAAAGAGATTCTATTTAGATGGGGACATGAAGAGGATTGGATGAAAGAGATTAAATGACCCTTGAAGAGATACTTAAATGTAGGAATCCCGCATTGCTAGAAGCAATGAGTGATGCAGAGCTAGAAGAAATCTTCAAACCATACTTCCCAACAACTAGACCAGAGCATGTAGTAAAGAAAGTTAACAATGTTAACAAAGCAGCAGAGCTATTAGGTAGACATGAACTGTTAAAAGCTAAAGAGCAAGCAGCTAAGGTGCTCAAACATTTCAATATTGATTTGAAGCTATGATAGATGAAGCACAAGCACGTGAAGCACTAGCAACACTAGGTGTTACGGTAGAGTTATCTGATAAAGACCATGACACTGTATTGCCAGTGCATTACTTCAAGCACATAAAGACAGGTGCAACAAGTCCATTTGTTGTATTTCCATTAACTGACAGGCTAATGGAATTTACTTTAGTATATTTTGCTAAAGAGATTAAGAAGCTAGGAGGAGAACTAAATTATGTCAGAGAAGAAGAAAATAATAATGCTGGACCCGTCAGCATTGAAGGGAGCTAGTGGATGCAGAAGGAAGTTATATCTTACAGTCTATAAAGGTTATCGTAGCAAGAAGCCTACTATCGACATGGAATATGGTAGTGCATTCCATCTGTTCTCTAAAGAAGTAGTTAAACGAAGAGCTAAAGAAACGACAGTTGAAGGTAAAGAGCAAGCATTCTTCATATCACTAGGCATAGCTAAGGACAGTTTAGCTACAATGGTGCCTCAGTGTATCTTCCCTAAGTTCAAAGATCATCTAACTCCAGCACATCTAGTAGCTACTTGCTTCGGATTCAAGCGTAAATACTTAGATCAAGAAGATGGTCTGAAGGTAGTGCTGGCACCAGATGGCACCCCTCTAGTTGAGTTGTCATTTGCATATCCTTGGTATAGTGACAACGAGATTGATGTATTGATGTGTGGAACACCAGACTATGTAGGTAAGACCAAATCTGGCAGCTACCTAATAACTGATTACAAAACAACATCTAGCTGGAATAGTAAGGAGTTCTTAGAATCATTCAGATTAGATCCACAGTTAATGGTCTATATAATGATCTTTAAGAAGATTGCTAAGGATAATCCAGATAGCATATTCGGTGAGTTATGTAAGCATCCATTAGGAGGCAGGATACATGGAGTGTTTACTAATAGCTCAAAGGATACTGAGTTTGAAAGGAGCGAGACATATTACTATGATGATAGCAAGATGGAAGAGTTGGAGCAGCTAATAAATGAAACAATAGAAAACAATCTACCTTACTGGAAACATGACTTACTTCCCTTACGTCAAGGTATGTGCAATGGTTTCTGTAAGGTAGGCTATGGAGGTAAAGGATGTGAGTTCCAAGCTGCATGTCAAGAACCAATAGGAGACGATATCTTTAATAGAATCATGAATAATAACTATATAACAGTGCCCTATAATCCATTGACCTTTGGAGGCCAAGATAAGAGAAGCACAGAACTTGCTACACAATGACAGCCCAAGAAGCAGATAGAGCAATGCTACGGAGTGCATTAATGCACAACTTACGTTTACTTAACGACAGTGGTATCATAACAGAAAGTAGAAAACAGGATATTGTTGATTCGCTTGAGACATTCTGTATGGCATCCATGCTTAAATACATTAGAGGACAGAAAGAGCATGGAGATAACATAACATCAAGACAGCTTGATGCTGAGATCTATAACGAGCTAGTTGATATATTCTGGTATACTGAAGCGAAACAATGGAGAGCATAAGTATGATAAGAAAACAACCTAGTGGAAAGTATAAACTAGTTAGCAAGTCAAAAGATGATGAAGGAAAGCACAAGAACTTAGGTGTATTCCCTTCATTAGAAGCAGCTAAGAAGCATGAGAGAGAAGTAGAGTATTTCAAGAGAAAGAACAAGTAGCATGTATCAACCGACAGAAGCAAGAGACATTAGGCACCATACTATCTATACGCCTTTACGTTTAGGTATTCAAGGATGGAGTGGAACAGGTAAGACATTTGCAGCATGCACCTTCCCTAACATATTAGTGCTTGATTGGGATGGCAAGTTAGATGGTGTTAGAAGGCATCCCTTATTTAAGGATAAAGTTATTTTATCAGTTCCATTCTATGATTCTGCATTCTGTGCTGAACTAGCAGATAAACTAAAACAGCGCAAAAACAGTCCATCAGATGCAGTAAATCGTAGAGATCCTTTTCGTTACTGGCTTAAGACAGAAGGTAAGAAGCTAGATAGAGAACAGATAGTTTTCTTTGACAGTTGGACAGCATGGCAACGGTCTATGGATCAGCAGATAGCACTAGAACCAGTCATTTCAGAGAAGAGTAACAAGATAGATGATAGAGCACCTTGGGCAGCTAAGCTCAAGTTCAGTTCAGAAGTATATGATGACTTGTCTAGTCTACCTTGTGGGTTAATCGTTAGCTTCCATGAGTTCAGATCACAAGGAGTTAAGGGTGAATTGATAGATAAGGTTCGTCCATTACAGTCAGGTCAATTCCAAGCACAGATACCAAGCATATTCTCTAATTACTTCAGGCAACATGCATACAGTGGTGTTGATTCCATATCTAAGATAGGTAGCACTCTAACAGCAGCTCAATATACAGATCCTAAAGGCAGAACTAAGTATACTGAGTTTGTTTGGCAAACTATCAGTGATGATGATACGGACATTATCTGTGCATATCCTGATATGCCAGCATATGTGCCAGCACATTGGCAAAGTTTAAAGAACTTTAGTTAGCTAAGCAAGAAGGAGGTTGCTGTTGGACGAAAGCTTATATGCATCAAACATTGCTTAGCTAATCTTAATTATGAAAATAGATGAATACGACATAACATATATGTTCCGTGTAGTTGCACCTCATCTTATTAAAGGTGAAGAAAGGACATGGTTCCCTAATGTTTATGATGAACTGTGGATATGCATAGCATCAGTTACGTTAATGCCTAAGAATTCTACAACATTAAGTGATATGCGTGCAGTTAAATATGAAAGCCCTTATTTTGTATTGAGAAATCCTCAAGCTCAGATTATAATAAACAGGTTCAGAAATGATGTAGTTAAACGTGTAGAATCTCATGAAGAAGATTGGAAAGATAAAGTAGCAAATGAATTTCATGAGGGTATACAATTAGAATAATTTAAGATTTATCGTGTGGAACGATAACGAGTGGTTAGCGTAACTAACCAATAAACAAACATAAAACAAACCATATATGGCAATTATAAATCGCAGTTCGGTTAGCTTCAATTCAGTGCCACCATTTCCTAGACGCTGTGTTAGCGCTAGGGTAATGGCAGCTACATTCGGTCTTAGCGGTAAGGATAACAAGCAGGTTGTTCTTGATTGTGAGATCATGAATGAAGAGAAGATTGAAGCAGAAGGCAAGACATACAACTTAGCTGGAACTAAGTTCCGTCTGTATTTACCTCTTGAAGGTGATACTATCGACAAGACATTCGGATTCCATAGCAAAGTTGGTTTGCCTGACAGTATTGATGATGAGAACCCAGATACTAAAGCATACGTCAAAGTTGACTTTGATATCTTGCTGTCATCTAGAGAAAAGAAAGCAGTGGTCGCTGATCCTAACAACAAGGGTAAATTCATACCCTATAGAGATGCTGCTGGCAATGAAGTATTGCAAGGTTATGAAATCCAAGCTAACGTAGATGATGTGCTTGGACCTGCTACCTACAGCAATGCTGACAAGAGACCGTTCTAAGTAGTAAAGCACAACGTCCTGAGCATGACGTTAAAAGGCTCTCTTTTCTATTGAAAATTCCACCTAGAGTTACATATCAGGGATTAACTATCGTTCTTGCTAATCCTAGCAGGTTCGATATTGAAACAGCAAAGAAGAACAAGAAGGATATTCTATTATCTGGAACTGCTGGCAACCTAATCAATGATTGCTTACAGCCTGAGATGAATAGACTTCAATGTGAATTAAGGACAGCAGATGATAAGAGCACGTTATTACCAAATACAAAAGGAGTATTGTTACTTGGTCAGGATTCCCTTAAATGGCTTAACATTCCGCATTCGCTTAACGAGATAAGGGGAACACCTTATCGTAGAGATGGTGTGGTATATATCGCAAGCTATCTTCCTCAAGATGCTTGTGATATCGTTAATCACGAAGCTGGTTTAAACCCATTACTTAATGAAATAGATGAAACAAGAGAGGATTATGACACTGGATCAGAAAAAGGAAGGCACGGCAGAACCGCCAGAAGCAACTACCGATTCTGGCTTGAACGAGATGCTAGACGAATACTTAGAAGCATTCGAGGGAGAATCCCTACAGAACCAGAGCCAACATATAGAATATATTGGCCAATCACTGAGTCGTGTAAGGAGCTTGAACAGGCTACAGACGGAAGCATTCTATACTTGGATATTGAAACAGACGGAGATCTGAACATTAACACTATAGGTTTTGCTATAGATGACGGTCCTATATATGTAGTTCCTCTCTTTAATCACCAATATAAGCTATGCTATAACAACATTGGCAAGTTCCTATGGAGTCTAGAGAAAGCATTTAAGCGTTGTTGTGTTGTTTCCCATAATGGATCTAACTTCGACTGGTTTGTATTAGCTCACAAATACAACATAGTAGTAGGTGACAACCTGTTCGATACTATGCTTGCTATGCATCGCTGCTTTCCAGAAGCAGAGAAGTCACTAGGTCACTGTATGTCTACATGGACTTGGCAACCATTCCATAAAGATGAGGGTATATACATGCCTAACAGTGATGAACAAGATAGACAGCTATGGGCATATAACGGAAAGGATGTATATGGAATGCGCCTAGTTTATAAAGCTATAATGGAATATGCAAAGACAATACCGGGTTTAGAAGGCAGCATTCAGCACGCTATGAAAGCTATCAAGCCATATCTTACAATGACCTTCTTTGGTATTCCATTTGATGATGACATTAGAGGTAAAATACAAGAGCGGGATGATAGGCTAATGACACAATATCTGAGATGTATGCAGATATTAACAGGTCCATCAGTATCACCACTTATATCTAATCAGAAGTGTGTTAGATATTTCCATGATATGATGGACTATCAGGTGATACGTAGAAGCAAGATAACAGGTAAACCAAGCTTGAACGAATATGCCATACAGAAGTTAAGATTAAAGCATAGAGATAATCCAGTGCTAGAGTTGTTATTAGCATATAGGGCATTACAGAAAGAGAACAGCAGTCTTGGATTTAACATATGGAAATGATGAATGCACATCAAGAATCAGTAAAGCAGTTCATCGAATTAGCTAGTGGTAGCAAAATACCAGTAAGGCCAGAGATACCTGACAAGAAGGTTAGATTGCTTTGTGCTCAGCTAATCCTTGAAGAGATGCGTGAAACAATAGCAGCATTAGGCTATGATGTAAGATATGACAATCTAGATGCAGGTCTATATCTAGTTGAGACTAATCCAGTTGACATAATCGAAGTTGCAGATGGTATAGCAGATAGTCATTATGTGCTATCATATGCAGCATGTAAGTTTGGCATCAGAGAGCAGCCAATACAGGAAGAGGTTAATCTGAACAACCTTAAGAAGTTTGATAACTGGAGTAAAGCAGAACTAGATATGTATAAGGAATATGAGTATACTGTTACAAAGCTAGCAAATGGATATTGGTGTGTAAAAGATAAGAATGGCAAAGTTCAGAAACCTCCTACTCACAAGAAGCCAGACATTAAAGCTTTACTGGAGCTACAAGGATGGACACAATCATAGCATTAATGGGTGCATTGTTGATATGTCAGACAATACTTATATGGGTATTGTTTATTCGTTTACATGATTTAGAAGTTCATGTTAAATATCTCTGGAATGAACTAGCAGATCGAGATGACCATAAGGTATAATACATGCTGCTGGAAGCTAGGCGGAACTAAGACAATCCGCAGAGCTAGCACAACCTTACTTGATAGATGGGGAACTAACTTACAGAATAGCACTAATGACATTAAACGTATCTACACAGCTCCTGAAGGTCACAAGTTTGTGCAAAGAGATCAATCAGGCGCAGAAGCATTAATAGTAGCATATCTATGCAGAGCAGGTAACTTCAGAGACTTATTCATTCACGGAGTTAAGCCTCATGTTTATGTTGCAATGCATATGTTCAAGCAAGTATGGGAACAGGAACTTAAACAGCCGCTCGAACAATTCATCTCTAGCCCTATCAGACAGTTGAAGGGTATTCCAAACTGGCAAGCCTTAGATAAGTTGATTCGCTCATCAGATCATTGGGAAAGTGCAAGGAGATTTTACTTCATGGCTAAGATGGTGTGTCATGCAAGTAATTACGGCATCACAGCACCTATGTTGCAAATGCACATATTACAGAAATCTAGTGGAACTATTGCACTTAGCTTGCAAGATGCTGAGATGTTCCTTGCACTGTATCATTCTCTCTTTCCTGAGATAAGAGAATGGCATATGGAAACAGAGTATATAGTGAGCCAAACAAGAAGGTTAAATAACTTGCAAGGTTTCCCTATGTATTTCGGCAAGACATTTACTCCCAAATATCTGAAGGATGTTATTGCTTGGGTTGCTCAGAGCACAGTAGGTTGTATAACCCAAACAGCTGTTAGTGGCATGTATGGTAAGTATCAAGTCGTTAACGATGGACATGACAGTTTCATGTGTTTGGCAAAAGATGAAGATGTAGAGGATTGTAGCAAGGTTATGAAAGAGCTAATAGAACAAGAACTAACTTCTCCTAGAGGTGAAGTATTTCGTATGAAAAGTAGCTGTTCAGTAGGATCTAATTGGGGACATAAAGATAAGGATAATCCAGATGGTATGGAGGAGATACAATGAGTAGTGATGAATGGCAGAAACATGCTGAAGCAAGTGATAAGGAGTTGGTAGCACTTGAAGATGCTCTTATCGGTAATCATGATAAGTGTGATGCTTCCGGCAAGATTATTGATCGGCAGGAGAGGCTAAAGGAACGCATCTGCGACCTGATAGCAGCAGAGGGTGAAGCAGGAGACGCCAAGCAACGCATCGCCACTCTCGAAGAGGCGCTGAAAGTGGCGAAGGAGAGCTTGGAAGAGTTCAAGGGGCAGTGGGGCAGTAACTGGGCACGAGTTGCCCTGGAACGGATCGAGCAAATCGAAACCGGAAAGGAACGTGCCACCCTCAACAAATGACAGCAATTATATATATCATCCTTCTTATCTCTTGGAAGCATTCACCTGATTATAGTGTAGGTGGAGTTTATAAGGTTAAGCAGAGTCAAGGTGCTGACTGGATAGTAGTTGGACAGACAACTAATAACTCTATAAGAGTGCAAGCAGAAATGAGAAAGAGTGATATAGTTGTAACTTACAGTGAAAATGGGATGGAATCTGGTAATAGTGAGGCTATACCTATGCCAGTATTGTTTGATATGGTAATAGATGGCAACATTAAGACACCTATAGTAATAAATCCATAGAGAGGAGATATAATGAGTAGTGACCAAGAATCGTTGCCTTGTCCAACTTGTGGATCTTTAACAGCCAAAGCACACTTCTCGTTTTGGTGTGATAAATGTCATCAATGGCGAACGTATCCTATTTACGCTCGCACTGAAATAGATCTTCGTGCTCGTATCGCTAAATTGGAGAAGGAACTTGCTGAGATCAAAGAAGTATCATAATGACAGCTGATGAGATGTTTGACGAAATGTGCAAAGCAGGGTATCCACCTTGCTTGTTAAGATGCTCTATTGCTTTAATTAAGAATGGTAAGATATTAGTTAAAACAAAGAAGTCAGGTAATCAAGGTGAAGCAATAGTAAGGCTATATAACCTAGCTAAAGAACATAAATTGATATGAAAGCGACAGAAGTGTATGACAAATCTAGAACGCTGGCACAAGTATATGGCAAAGATGAAGTGTCCAGAGCATTATATAACAATGGGCTTCTATTACATGATAGCAGCAGCTTTGCAAAGAAGAGTATGGGCTGGACCAAAAGAGTTGCCATGTTTCCCAAATATATACGTAGTTTTAGTAGGCGAACCTGCAACTGGTAAGGGTCAAGTAATCTCTCAAGTAAATGAGATGTTAAAGTATCATAAGTTGAAGCCAGATAAAGATGATCCTAATGCTAATATGGCAGCAGCATTTGTATCTCCTGAACAGATAGGAATGAAAGAGAAGAAGGAACTATTGCTGTTTCCTATGGCACCAGACTCAGTTACATATGAAGCATTAATGCAGACACATGCAAGATCAACTAGATTGATAAGCTATAAGGATATTAATCCATTAACAGGTGCAATGGAAATGAGACCTTACACACATAACAGTCTAGCCTTTGCACTAGAGGAAATGTCTAGTTTATTCAATCGTAAATCTGAAGATATATCAAGATACTTGCTTAATGCTTATGATTGTAGAGATTACACCTATAAGACTAAGCATCAGGGTGAAGATGAAATCCGTCGGCCCTGTCTTAATCTACTAGCTGGCACAGTTCCATCTTTTATTGAGGACAGTTACGACAAGAGAATAATGACAGAAGGTCTATCAAGTAGAACATTCTTTATTTATGCTACTGGTCCTAGATTCTACCAGTTTGGTGTTCCAGCATTCACAGAAGAACAGATCAAATGTAAGATGGAAGTGTTAGATCATCTGAAGAAATTAAGTAGCTTGTTTGGTAATGTTATCTATGATCCAGAAGGATATGAATTGATGCGTAAGCACATAGAAGAGATATTACCATATAAGCGAGAGAACACTAGCTTGAAGCTTAATCCTTACTATGGCAGAAAGGATATGCATCTATTGAAAATGTCAATGATTATACACTTCTCTGACAGTCTAGAAATGATGGTAAGCAGAATAGCATGTGAAACAGCACTAGCATTGCTAGCTGAAGTAGAGAAGAATATGCACTGGGCATTATCATTTGGAGGCAGGAATCCATTGGCCGGTATTAGTAAGGAAATGATGAAGTATATCAAATCGAAAGGAGGTAGTGTTAAGCAGAATGAACTGTGGGAAGAGTTTATTGGAGATGTTAATCAGGTAGAGTTCAATGAAGTGCTAGTGTTTCTAAGAGATACTGGAAAGATAGAACATGAGGAAGGGATATGGAAGATGACAAATTCAGAATCTTTAAAGACTTAGCTAGTGTAGCATTCTGGTTCATTACTGTATGGGCTATTCTTTATTTCATCCTACTCATATGGCTCTAATCAAACCAATGCTAGCTTATGGTGGCGAATGGGATATCAAGAAGATAAAGTATCCTAAAGCTATTACACCTAAGTTTGATGGTGTTAGATGTATGATACAGAAAGGTGTAGCATTAAGTAGAACACTAAAGCATATACCAAATACACATATTAAACGAGTGCTGAAAGGAGCACCAGAGTATCTAGATGGTGAGATAATCATAGCAAACAAATCATTTCACGAAGTTATGTCAGCTGTTATGTCAAAGGATGGAGAACCAGAGTTTGCCTATATGGTATTTGATTACATACCTAAGGGTGAGTGTGAGATAAGCTATTTGGGTAGAATATTTCATGCTGCTGAATATGGCGAAGCGATAAGTCTAGTTATGCCGATACTAGTTCAATCGGCTGAAGAGCTAGAGGTAGCACATACTAAATTCGTAGAGGCAGGATATGAAGGAACGATAGTTAGAGATCCAGAAGGGGAATATAAACAAGGTAGATCAACACTTAAAGAGGAGTTAATGTTGAAGCTTGTAGATTACGCAACAGATGAGGCAATAATTGTTGGCTTTGAAGAAGAGCTGACTGATACTTTAAGTTTACCTAAAAGCACCTTAGGTAGCTTGATAGTAATACATGAACAGTATGGTGCATTCAGAATAGGGACCGGATTCACAGCAAAGGAAAGACAAAACATATGGGATCATCGCATAAAGTATCTAAATCAACCCGTGACGTTCAAGTTCAAGAAGGACAGGACGAAGGACAAACCGAGCCAACCAGTGTGGTTAGGCATAAGGAAGGATCTGATGTAGAAGGTTCACAATCAGAATGGGAAGGATCTGACGTAGGTAGTTTACCTCCTAAGTATTTCATTGAGATACAGAAGGAAGAACGCCCTTGGACACTATGGTCAGGTGACTTGCAGTTGGATGATATAGGTGAAGTGCTTAAACGCTGGAGAGAGTATGATAAATCAGCTAAATGGCGCGCAGTTAAAGTAACCACAACGAAAGAGGTTATCCAATGACATGTCCATGTGGCAATTCAGTTGGTTTAATAGAAGCTATTGCACAATTAACAATAGCTAAGAAGGGTATTCGTAAATACAAGAATACCCTTAAAGTATTAGCTAAAAAATGAAAACAGAAGATATAGCTCGTATTTGTCATGAAGCTAATGCAGCTTATTGTTTGAGTTTGGGAGATACTTCTCAAACAGATTGGGACAATGCACCTGATTGGCAAAAGAAATCAGCGATTAATGGAGTTAAATTCCATATGGAAGTGCCAAACGGTAGAACTCCTGAAGAGTCTCACGGAAATTGGCTAAAGGAGAAATTAGCTGCTGGATGGAAATATGGAAAGATAAAAGATCCTAACAAAAAGGAACATCCTTGCTGTGTTCCTTATGACAAACTTCCTGAAGAGCATAAGGTAAAAGATAGGATCTTTACAGCAATCGTAAAAGCTTGTAGATAGCTAAAACGAAGGAACAAGCCCAGACTTAAACTTGTTGATAAAGCGTTGCTTAAAGAAGTCTGAGATTCGTTCTGATGCAACGTCATCTCCATATACCTTAGACAGGTAATCAGCAAAATCCACGAAAGCTATAGGATCTGTGTCAGGATTTGGCATAGTCCTATAGCTGTTTGCTTTCAATCCTTTAAGTTGTTGCATCATTCTGAACGGCTTACCTCGATTAGATTCTATGATCTTAGAAATAGATGCACTCAAGGTAGGAACTATCTCGTTTAGATCACTAGTTCGTTTGAACTCCTTCGCTTCTGGTCTGTAATAGGGATTACTAGATCGGAACTCTGTTACATCTTCTCCTGATGGAATATCTTTAAGCTGTTCGTAGATTTCCATATCCCTAAACTTCTGACTTCTCTCTACCTTATCTTTGTTGTAATGATTAGCTGCCATACGGAATGTTTGCATATTATCTAAGATAACATTCTCAGCAAACTTAGTAATAGCAAACACTGGATCTACACCATCATCAATAGCTGCTGACAGATTAGCTAAGTTCTCGCCTACATCTGCAATAATTTCAGCTGTTGGAACAGAGTATCCTCTAGGTAATTTCTGAGACAAGACAGGATCTGTAACCATCTTCAACATATCAGATCCCATTCCCATGAAAGATCCTAACTGCATTACATTAAGAACAGCTTGTGCCTTATCTTTCCAGTCACCTGCTGCATAAGCTTCTCCTAATGTTGGATTGAAGTCCTTCTTGTTATTCATGAACTGGTTAAGTTTCTGAATAACTGCTCCAGTTACAAATGACCCAAACGTATATGCAAGCAATGGTGCAAAGTTGCCATGATATGCTGGCTTAATAACATTCTCGATTGTGTTGTTTAGCTTACCTGCTGACCATCTAGCTAATTGAAAGAAGGGTGCAGCACCAGAATCTTGTATCCATGCAGGCAAATCATTCTGGTTATATGATTGTTGCACATAATCAACAAACCTTTTAGCCATTCGCTGTAGTTGCTCATCTGGTATATGTGGAGATCCAGCTGTTAGATACTGATCTACTCCACCTTCTACAGTGTCTCCTAATTTCCTCAATAATGCTTGTGCTTTAGGATGGTTTTTAACTGAGAAGTTATCAATCACTACTTGCTCACCTAACATGTGAGTATATTCCCTTCCTGCATTTTCACCAAACTCTCTACCTGTCCACTTATACAAGAAGTTAGCTCCAGAGTTAAGCAAGTCTGCTATTGTATCACCTGTCTCTGCTTTAACTGCTGGACCAAACTCTCTTTCTTGCAAGTTCTCCATTGTAGAGCCAGCTAATCTAGCTCTGCTCTTGATACCTTGCGCTCTGCTAAGTGCCTTCAAGAATACACCATAGTCTGTCTTACCCAAGAAGGGTATTGCTTGTGATGGAATAGTGGTTATGTCTCTAACTGAAGTTCCTGCGCCCATTACAGCATTAGCCATCAGACGAGATAACCCTGTTATTCTAGGGAATAGATTTCTGCTTGCTGTTAATTCTTTCCTTAAAGCATCTTTAACTTCTGTAACACCAGATAAGTCTTGAACAGGATTACCAGATGGTAACAGTGTTCCTCTAGGAGGAGCTTGCTGTTTAACATCTGTAAGTTGGAGTATCTCCCTTGTAGCTGGATCACTTTGAAGTGCTTGAGTATAAGCGAAGTCCCTTCCTACACGTTGACCATAAGACTTTAAGGTTCTAGCTAAACTCTTCATTCTGACACTCTTAGGTAATCCATAACCTTCTGCTTTTCTAAGAGCATTGAACTGAACATCTGATGTTAGATTGTGTGGATCTGCACCAATCGCTTTGATGTATTGTTTAAGATCTTCTACTGGATCAACAGCACCAGCTTTTCTCCAATAATCTATAATCTCCTTCTTCCATGCAGCATTCCTAGGATCTGATGGTGTTTGAGTAAATGACTCCTGTATCTTTGGGTCCATTATAGATGGGAAATGGTATGGATTACTAATAGCTGGTCTTTTACCATTAACTAGAATGCCCAGAGCATTAGACTTATTCAATACTTGTCTATGAAATGCTCTTAACGGAGTTGCTATTGCAGCTTCTTCTGGTGTAAATGTAGCAGGCTTTTGATTTATATCTTGATCTATCAGCTTGTCTAACACTCTATCTTGAACATCTGGAGTTCCTAATCTAACACGCTGCAAATATCCCTCTGCATAGTGTTTCTCTAGATGATCTCTCAGAGCAGTATGTGAAGTTAATCTGCCATGTAAGTATTTGGCAGATTCACTTCCATTATCTACGTCTCTTACACGTTGATTAGCTGATTCGTAGAATCTCTTCAGTTGCTTAATTGGTCGGTCTACGAATGCTGCTAGATTGATAAAACCTTCTTTACCTCTATTCTTCCTAAGCTTTATCTGCATTCCTCTCTTAGGTTTAGGCTCTTCTGGAGGATACTCAAAATCTTCACCAAACAACTTCTTCATATGAGCTAAAGACGGCTTTACGGGAGGTATTCCATACTCAGCCTCTAGCTGTTTCTCAAGTTCTAGTGTTCTATCTATAGCACCCTGTAATGCTGGAGGTATTTCTTTTCCTTTAATTTTGGCTGCATCAAAAGATAGTTCTATTACATTTCCTATTGACTCATTTAATTGTGATTTAAGATCCTCTCCATATGTCTCTTTGCCATGAACTGCCATAGCTTTATCATACTCTTCTCCTGCAATTCTAAGTTCTTCTTCTCTTTTAGCACGTTCTTCAGGGGTTTCTTCTACTTCTCTAGGTTCTTCAGGAGTTTTTGCTATAGGCTCTTCTTCTGTTATTGACTCCGCTTCTTCACTTGCTGTTTTCTTCCTAGGAACTCCTCTTTGTAGTGTAAGATCTTCTTCACCAAACTCACTAAACATCCTCTTTGGACCGCCTTCTCCCGGTCTAGGTTCTCTAGGAGGAAGATTACCTTCTTCTCCTTGTTCTTGAGGTGGAGTTTCTGTTGAAAGATCACCTTCTTCTCCTGGTTTAGGACCTCTTAATGTAGGTTCACCTTTCATTAGCATAGGTAAGGGAGAGTTAGGATCTGATCTAGCCTTTTTATATGCATCTATCTTAGCTTGAACTTCTTCTTTTATAGAAGGTATGCTAAGGTTTTTTCTGTTAAAATGCTTCTCAAGATTAGCCATGATTTCAGCTTTTCTAGTAGCATTTGCTTTTGACAAGCTGTTAAGATCCTGCATTACCCTTTCACTTATAGTATAATCTTCCCATAGTTTTGATTCTTCTGGAGTTAATCTCTCTAACTTAAAATCATCTCCAGGGTATCTATAAGGTGAATCTGCTGGTGCTGTTGTTGTTGTAGTTGTTACTGGCGGTTTTGGTGCTTTAGATTTCTTTGGTGTTGGTGTTGGAGGTGTTGGTGTTGGAGGTGTCTCAGGATTAGCTTTCTTATATTCATTTATTTTAGCTTGAATTGCTTTTCTAATAAGAGGTATATCAAGATTACTTGTTCCAAAATGTTCCTTAAGTTTGGTCATGATTTCAGCTTTTACCTTAGCATTTGCTTTAGGTAATCTGTCAAGATCAATCATGATATGCTCATTTATGGAATGTGCTGCTAATGCTTGTCTTTCTTCTGGATTTAACCAATGATATAGTTTAATCTGATCTGCTACATATTGATATCCTCCTTTTGTTGATCCTTTAGAAGATGATGAAGGTGGTGGTGGTGACTTATAAGTAACATCCTCAATAAATGTCATGTGCTCATCAACAGCTTCATCCCATGCTTTTTGCAATGCTTGAATAGTATCTGGATTCTTAGATCTAGATTTCTTTAAGTTATTTAAAGCCATTTTTAGCTTTGTAGTAATTAGTCTACTTTTAGCTTCTTGTGCAGGAGTAAGCTTAGCTGGAACTGGATTATCTTTTAAGAATTGTTCTACGGATTCTGCTGGTTTGTTACCTGTTGTATGTCTTTTTAGAAGTCTACCAAATTCATCAATAACATTTCGCCTTCTTAATTCTGCCTCTAATCTATGTGCATGTCCGCTAGATATACCTAATTCCTCTTGTAATGCATTAGGTAAAAAGAAGTCTTTAGTTTTTGCATTTGCTCTAGCTATAGTAACAGCATGTTTAAGCAGAGTTTCTTCTACTTCAGATATTGGTTTATGATACTGCTGGTTCTCTACATCTAGTGGCTTTCCTTTTTCATACCTAATTCCTCTGTTTATACTTTCTTGAAGTCCAAGTTTATCAAAATCTCCTATCTCTCTAACAGCTATTCTACGATAAGGATAAGCATCATCAAAGGCAGCAATAGCATCTTTTACATCTTTATAACCCTTCATTAAAAATTGAGATGTAATATGTCTAGCGTTAGTTTCATCACCATAATCTATTACAAATGTTTTACCTTTGCCTTCTTCAGCATTTCCTGTTATTTGTGACCATTCAGTCTTTCCTGCTTTAGGTGCTTGAGGAACTAATCTAGTTACTTTGACATTAGTATATGGTTGTTGAGGATGCCCTAATGTTCCAGCTCTCACTATGTTTACACTAGGCTTTACCTCTGGCTCTACCTCTACTTCTGGCTCTACCTCTAGTTCTTCTGTTTTTGGAACTATAGATTCTTTACTTAATCTCTCTTTAATGCGATTAACTAACTTTCTAAAATCAGTTTGAACTATACTTCTTGTGCGAGGATCTCCAACACTTTGAAGCTCGTTAATCTTTTGAATAACTTCTTGACCTTCTTCTGGAGTTAAGAACTCTTTAATAGAATCTATTTCCTCTTGTGTAACATACTTTAACTGTCCTTTACCTTCACCTTCAGGGATTACTTTTTTTTTTGAAGCCTCTTCTGCTCTAGCTGCTTTAGCTGCTTCTGCTTCTGCTTGTGTTCTAGCATCTACTTGATCTATTAAAGCCCTCAATCTAGCATGATAACTAGGATCTTTTTCAATAGCAGCATTACCTTGAACTTCATCATATAATACTTTAAGAGCTGCTCTTTCACTATCATTCATTCTTCTAGAAACACTCTGTATATCTCTTTGAGTTATTATCCTTCCTTCTACAGCATTCTTCATCGTGCTAACTAATGGAGAAGGTGCTGGCGGTGCTGGTGCAGCAGGTTCAGCAGGTGGTTTAGGTAGAGTTCCAATCACACCTGCATTAACCCCTTTAAAAGAAGGTTCTATAAAAGGAGAAGATAGATCTTCAGGAAGCTCAAAGAAAGGTCCTTTATAAGGATTATAAGAAGGTGGTTCTGGTCTACTAGTTTGAGGAGTAAAGTAAGAGGGAACATATTCAGGGCCGCCTTTTGTTGGTGTTATACTAAACTCAGGAGGCATATTAGGTGATGGAGCATAAGCTCCTGAAGGAAATCTAGGAATAAAATCAGGTGCTTGACCCGGCTGTAATGTAACAGCTGTAGGACGATTAAATATCTCTCTATAGCTACTTCCAAATGGATACTGATTAGGTGTAAATCCTCCAAGTTTTCGTCCAAGTCTAGTTGGATCATTAAGTATCATACCACCAAGTCCACCTATTGTAGCTTTGCCAAAGTCAAACGGTTGGCCTGCTCGATAATCCTCATATAAACTATAACCTGTGCCAACTCCTGCTCCAACGCCAACATTAGCAAGAGTATTTAGCTCTTGTGGTGTTATAGGAAATCTAGGCTGTCTACCTGCTAAGCCAGCAGCTTGCATTTCTTGCTCAGCACTACGGAATAAACCTCTACCTGCACTACCCATTACTGGAGCACGTCTAGCTAAGTTAAATGCTGTAGTTCCAGCAGATGCTACACCTTTTAGTGAAGGACCCATTGTGAATCCACCACCAGTTAAATTACCAAGTAATTGAGCATACTTATGCTGTTGAGCATCTGCTT
>Ga0310900_10000043_pt1 | contig 26877 bp, 26 predicted proteins | sample C24D1metaG_FD_203879 | JGI IMG/M metagenome (GOLD analysis project Ga0310900, IMG submission 203879) | Lab incubated soil microbial communities from West Virginia University Organic Research Farm, Morgantown, WV, United States - C24D1 | ecosystem: Environmental > Terrestrial > Soil >...
TTCTTATATCGTAACTAAAATAACAATTGGGATCCTCTGCAAAATTTCTTCATTATACATGACCTGATCGAAAAATAAATAAGAAACTATCAAAATCGATTAGTTATAAATTATGTATAAAAAAGTACCTAAAGGATTAGCATTAATTTTGTATATTACGATATTTTTGACAGTGTTATCGTATATGGTGCAGATCTCACAAGCCCAATCAAAGACAGATCTCGAAAATACCATGCTAAATATCCATAACCAAGAGCGCGCAGCCGTTGGAGTTCAGCCACTGACTTGGAGCAACAGCCTCGCGACCGACTCCCAGAGTTGGGCTAATCATTTGACGACACTTGGGCTTGTATGCGATGACCAACGATGCGATGCTACTCCCCACGGTGCTAAAAACGAGAACATTGCTTCGGGGGTCGCTGGCCTCAATTCTCCTGTGGAACTAGCCCAATTGTGGGCCGACGAAAAGTCGAAGTATGACGACGGCCAACGTTCTGGGCCAGGTATTGGTCATTATACTGCGATGGTATGGCAGAACACCCATGAGGTCGGCTGCGGGTTCTCCAGCGCCGGTGGAATGGACTTTCTAGTGTGCCGCTACAGCCCTCCGGGCAACATTCTGGGGCAGACACCATTTGGATAAGGTGTCCAAGTCATGGTATATGTTTCTGTGCTTCGTATTGAAGATGTGCGGTGATCAGAAACTGGTGGTGATGTAGAGGAAAACCTATAACGTTCTTGTAGGCTATTCTTAATTTTCTATAACAATTTATTTATCAACTGTTCTTTCAATAAATACACATCATAATTTGATGAGTGATTCTCGAATAACTCACTGTATCAGATTAAGATGGAAATTGATCGCATGATATCATGTGGTACTCCCTTTCTTTTCAACTGCAGCGTCAATTTTCTTATCCAAACTGAGTATTTGATCAAGAAGTTTTTCTTGATGTTTTTGGAATTGTTGTATTAATTCTAAGATGGTGTCATGTCTTTCATCTAACTCTTTTAGCCTCTTGAGGTTTTCTTCCTGTTTAATAGTAGACTTTTTCTGTAAGGCGTATACCAACCAGCTTATGAACGCACCAACTACGGCACCTATAGCAATACTAAGATAAGTGCTAGAAGCATTTGTCATATCAATGCAGCCCTTTGTTAATTCAGGCGTGCAACCCCACGGCGCAACAGTAGAATTCAGAGCATTAGAATCACGACTCGATATATCGACCTTTCCACTATTAGGATCATATTCGAATAGCAAAGGGTGATCTCCAACATCTATACTAGCGACTAATGTATCAGCTGAGACAAGATCTATATTCACTAGAATATTAGATAGAAGCATTATGAAAACTAATGATGGTACTACTATAATAGACAATATTTCTCCCTAGTTGATTTTACAAATAATACCCTGCCAATAAACGATTAGGAAGAATATTAGAGAAATGTGTTTGATAGGACTCATACCTTCACTAATTAGACTTGATTTACTATTTTGACAATCCAGTGACTTGGTCTTTGCATCCAGCATCGACCTTAAACTAGAAGGTGTCAGAACACTCTGCAATACATATCTGCCTCTTACCAAAACAATTGTAATTAGTGGGTTAGAAAAGGTCAGCATCAAAAAAACATAAGGCAGAGTGAATAGACTACCAATTATTACTAAAGTCGCAAATAGAAAAAGAGATTCATATGATGCTTTATTGCATTATCTCCATAACAAAATAGAGAGCGTAATAAATGATATTTCCAAATTAATGCCCTGTCAGCAAGTCTAGGATTACCAAACGGGCTTACAGTCGGGCCAGTTGCAACGATGATCGACCTACCCAGATATAAATTTGATGAGACTTTGTATATTGGGATTGATGTTTTCAATTGATCATCACGACGCTAATTCTCATTTGTGGATTTCTATGTGATTTCTTGGAGTATTGGTTTGGCAAAAATATTGAAACGAATTTGACAATGGATAAATTGCACAAGAGTCAAAGAATTTATGTCGTGGAAGAAAACATCAAGAATCAGCTAACAGTATTGTCAAATCATTTCTTCTACACCATAAAACACATCTGATTTTGCTATCAATCCGTTATTAAGCTCAAACTTCTCAATAACAGAAGTTTTGTGCTTGTCATCCAAGGTAGCGTAATATTCTAAGATAATCTTATCATTATTCGCTATTACTTCCTTAACCTAACTTTAGGCTGGGAAAGTTATACTATTTTAACGCGTATGACCAATACTTCCTCGTGTCTTTTTTGTTTTTTATTTTAGATACATTACGATCTGGAAATACAATTTTGATTTTGGGACTGGAGAACTCATATTTTCCGAATACATAGACAATACTGTTTTTATATCATGGGTATTCCAGCCCTCAATCCATTTTTTCATGTGTTGGTTTGTAAATGCTTCGGAAAGAGACATGCTGTCATCTTGTTATTCTTGATCTAAATATTATTGATTCTCAAGATTTTGGAATAATGAAACGAAGTCAGTAGAGTAGACCTATTAATTGAATCCATTTTTTACTCTAGTTCTGTATGTAGTGATTCAAGTCATAAACAGATTCCGCATTTATTCTACCAATGTAATGCAGCGAGGAGAATAAAGAGACTAATATGGTTGGGGGCTTTGACGGAAATCAAAAGGACATTCACTTAGGTTTCACAACGGGTTTAACTTATCGGAGTCATTGTGGGTATTGGATTGACAACTTGGGAATTTTCTTATATTTGGTATATAAGATTTCATTTCCAATAGTCAATGACTTTAGCGTAGTACTACATTGGGCACAATTAATATCCGTTGTTAAATTATTATTTGATTATAGAGAGATGTATTAATGAATCGTCCGTAGTAAGGATGATGTAAAAGAGCACCCGATTGGATCTATTTGTTCAGTCAAAAACTTGTTACTATTGTAGCCCATATTGCTAACTAATGGGCTGTATCCAAAGTACTATCCACCTATTTTGGAGCGCCTCCATTGGATAGTATGTTACTAGCATGTTATCTTGGCCTACTTTCTCCACAATGGAACCGAACTTTCCTTCATTGGCATTCTGGAAACTCTTTAGATTAGAAAATGTTTCACTACTATTTGTAAAAAGTCTCCTATCAGAATCTGCTAACTTAGTATCGTTGGAGTCAACATATACAATTCGTTGACCTTGAGATAAATCTAATGATTGAAGTTCTTTGTTCAAAAGGCCTAATTCTATAGATCCAACCAAAACCCCTGTTAAAACTCCGTTATTCTTTTCGGTAAATACGGGTACTGCTACAATAGCACGTTTAACGCCCGAAGATGTGGAAGTAATTATGTCTCCAAGATACGTGTCATTAGTAGCAATAGCTCCTTTAAAGTAGTCCCGGTAAGCAAGATTATTTTTAGTCTGATTGCTTTGCAAGGCATAAGGTTCCATGAAGTAGGTATCACCATTAGGCATAATGAATGCTATTCCAGCAATTTCATGATAGTGGGATAAGATTTCCTGTGCAATGTTTCTTTTTTGTAAATCTGAGTCTTGTGGAATTCCATGGAGGGTTTCCAGAGTAGTATTCAACAAGCTCACATTAGGCACACTTTTCATTTCCGGTAGGTTGCTTGCAAATTCCAATATAGAAGCTACTCCATAAAGTCTGTTTTCTAGACTATTAGTTAGTACATTCAAGCTTAAAAGATGATTATTGATTGGCTCATTATACGAATTAACTTTGGTTTGATCCAAATTTGGGGTTGCTGAGCTTAATAAAGTGTCTGTAGAGACAGTGGTGAGTCCAAATAACAAGATGATTGCAGATGTTCCTATAAACAATTTAGTATTCAAATATACTCTTCCTAAAATACTAAGAACACCTTTATTATACATCACGATTAATTATCTGAGACTTATTATCATAATTTCAATAACAATAATTCTCAGACTTTCTGGAAATATAATGCATCATTTCTAAGCATTTTGAGAGAAGATTAGATTAATAAACAAATTGATTGATAATCGGTTGTTATAAACTAATTTTCTATATATGTAAGTTCATCTTACCAATCAAATTCCTTGATAACATTGGTCTAGGCGTGTGCTTATAATTTCGTTATAGTTTGTAATTTATACTGATTCGACTGGAATATCTAAAGCCTTTGCCCAAAAAGATGGAGCTATAGATACCATAAAAGGAAGAGACAGCCCAGCTAGAGTAACGTTCAACCCAGGTAGTTATAATAATATGTATGTAACAAACGCATTTTCAGCCACAATCACTGTCATAGATAAAAAGAATGTTGTGATAGATACCATTGCAGCCGGAAGCGTTCCAGCTGGAATGACCTTTTACGCCGGCTGTGGTAATATGAATGTGTCAAATTCACCTTCATACACGGTCAGGGTTATAGGAATTATTTCACCAATCCCTATATTAGAAGGCTTACTTACCTCAGGGAATAACGTATGTTGACAGTCAAGTGATGGAAATAGGTATTCCGAATCTCCAATTTATCAAGGTCAATCAGCAGAAGAGGATAGTAACGTAGTGTCCTAAAGGAAGTAGTTGTTGAAATACAATCTATGCGTAGTATAGGTCAGTGCCCAATATCAGGACGTAAACCTACTTTTTTTCTTCCAAAAGTCTAGGTGTTTAATAAACAATCTAACTTAATCCTATCTGATTGCGTGACTATAATACATATCTAGTTTGGTACAAACATGATTTATCTGTCTTCTCCATTACACAGTAACAATATTTTCTCAAATCCTATTTTGCTCTAACCTAAAAGAACTTTCCCATCTAAAGACATATATAAAAAGGAAAAACTCCGATTATGTCATATCAATAGATTAAGCACGTAGATGTTATGTTAAATTTTCTTGAAGATATCTTTTCAACCTTACCGCATCTAAATTATTGATTCGTATATCGTTTTTGTAAACATCCTTTTTGCCTTTGTAGGCATGCATTCTAACAACAGCAGAATCTTCCCGTGATTGTGCGGATTGTGGAATTGTATTGAGTACCTCCATTCTCAATTCTGGACCACGAGTCCTCATTCCCCCTTTCACTGCCTCGGCATAAACTATATTATCATTATTACTATCTTTGTGTGGCCTAACGAAGGATAAATCACGTCTATTGATGCGATCCTCAACCATGATTCTTAAATTATCTTCTATAGAATTATGTTCAAATTTCAACACATATTTTTCAAGACCTTCAATTAAAAGTTCGTTTCCTATTTTATCACTACCATTATATTTTTCCAAAGGTTCTTCAAATTGCGTTTTTGAGTGCCACAACATTCCTTCCTTGGCTACGGTTATTTTAAAAGAATAAAGATTTTCTGCACCTGATATAGGACCACTAGAGTCTACTACTTTTTGTAGTTCTTCTGAGGTCATAGGTTTTGTTGGTCCTCTAAACCATTGATTTTTAGCATCTACAAGATCTGCTAACCCACTATAATGTACTATATAGATTTCTTTAGCATTCCATTGTCTTATTAATGAGTATGCATCGGAAACAGAGATCATTCCTGTTTCTGGATGCGGATTATAACTATTAGTACCCAGTATAAGAAGATCAGGATTCCAGAGTATATTTTCATCTACGTCTACAAGAGAAAGAAAATCCCATCCAAATACTATTTTTATATTATCTATATCTACTACATAAATGACCGAACCAGCAGGGGTATTACTGCCATGGTCTGCCAAAATAGGAGTTATTGAAAGATTATCAACTTTAAAGTTATTATTTGGATATATTACATTCACGGAAATAGTATTATTATTTATTACAGAAGTTGAATTTGATGAAATAATGGATGAGAGGTGAGGAAACTTTTGAACAATTTGTTCATAGCATTGTTCTGTGCAGAAAATTTGTAAATTCTTGGAACTATTAATAATTTTTTCTATTAAAGATGGAAGTTCTGCAATATGATCATCATGTGAATGAGTTATCAAAAGTGCATTTGGAAGGTGGGAGTCTGATAAATATGATGTTCCATCTCTAAGACTAGGGAATCCTCGCTCGATGCTTGAGATAACTCCATTGCCAACATCCACAAGTACATGAGAGGCATTTTGATCGTGTTCATTTTTTGAAAATATAGAACAAGATGTATTTGATATGATATTCTGCTTCTTTACTTCAAAGATTCGTTCAGAGTTTCCTTCTTCTCCCAACTCAGAGATCTTTGGATCTACTCCATTAATCCTTACAGTAATTTGCATATCATAATATGATAACTTCCTTTATAAAGATCAAAATGAAATTTTTGGCCATAATGGAAGTTACATGCCTACAGGCTCAATTCACGCAGGTCATGACTATGCCCGCGGAGTATAGCGGCACACTCAACCGTCTGTTCCGCCAGATTGAGCGAAAGGACCACCGAGTGTACTTGTGGTAGCGCAACCAACCTCGGTCGTGACCGGAGAAACCATCTGTCCATAATGTCCAGACCTTGGCGGTAATGTGCCGTCATGTTTGTTCTTTTCCCGGAGCCACATTTTCTGCATCTGATCTGGGGTTGCGTGGTTCATTACATTATACCTTCTTACTCCGAAGTTTTCACCCGTGTTGGAGTTTGGTTAGGATCGTGAGCATTTGAACCACCGATCACTTGGAGAGTAACCAGATGATCAGCCCAGGTCAGAGCATCAGCAGCGTGTGTATTGCTCCAGGTGAGCGTTGTAACTCCAAATTCAGCATGCTCTTGGTTGTGCACGGTTAGAATACTATTGGAACCCACCCCTTGTGTATTCTCGAATTGTCACTCTCCGCAGATACAATAGGGTGATCCGGCGTTATCATCAGTGAACCCACCAGATGATACATCGTCCTTCTAATTGTTTCTAAAACCGGTTTAAATACTGAACAAACTTCTTTCTTATTCTTTATTTGGCAATTCTTATTTTAGTTTATTAATCATCATATCTAATTGATCCAAAAGGTTGTCAATCATAGTGAGATAATCATTAACTTGATCAAATTTATTGCTGGGTAAGAGAATGCAGCTAATACAATTACTTTCATCAATCCTTGGAAAATGTAATCCTGAATAGAAAAAATCTACTCCATAAATATTCGACTTATCTGTGTTTGAGAAATTTTGCTGAAGCATCAACTGCAATATCACAAAGTTTGTCAGGGCCTTCACATTCAAGATAAAATTAATGTAAATATATGAGGTCATACAAAATTCATAATTACATTGTTAACTAGTTTTATACAATGAAATTAATAAGTAGGTAAATAGGAGATAAAGTCTATTTTTTGAATTCATGACTATTTAAGTTATTCTAAAAATAGTTGACATCAACATACCAAAAGACTACGTTGAAATCATTTAGACATTGAACATATACGTTATATACTAGTTCAGACACTATTTTCATAATCCGACAATCTTGATTGACCGTCCCTTTTTTAGTAATTTGATGAAGGCATCTCTAATCAAAGTTCTAAACTTAAGAATGATATATCTGCTAGAAAAATAAGACTATTCGAGCATGATAGAGGATAATTGCACAGCATATCGTTGCCATTCTTGAGCCGCCATAAATTTCAAGAACTTTCTTGTCAGTTGGCATCAGAATGAGATGTATTATTGTCACCCGCTATAGTGCTGTTTTGCAAAGTATGCGGGGTAAATTCCAAGTCATAATCACTAATGTTAATCGCATTAGGCTGACCTAAGACCTCAAAGACAAGAGAAGAGTGAGTTATCATTAAAAGGCATATCCCTGTAACTACAATGACGGTTTTGGGGAAAAATCTCATAACTTGAATGTTTGTGCTAAATTAATAAACCTATTGTAATCAGACAATATAATTATGATTTCATGTTAAATTCATTTCGCATTCAAATCCATTAATCTCTGAAAGAATTATGTATAAACAAATTTTGAAAAAGAAAATTTATTTATCAATGTCTTAATTTGCAAGCAAATTAACCAAACTTTTATGTGATCAACGAGCTAGTTTTAAGATTTTGTAATTTATTATTAATTTATAAAGTTATTTGAAATACCGAACTTGCTTTGCTCAGTTTCCATGCATTGATATAGTTTGATACAAAAGAACCTGTTCCTGACTGCTTTGTGATTTCATATTCATTCAAAGATTCATGTGACTTGGTTGTAAGATCCTTTGAATCGACTTCAGATCCCATTGTCGATGATGATTCAATCGCTTCCACTTGTGCTCTTGGTTTTGATTTCACATTTACTACCGTTTTATCCTCTGCCGAAATGATTGCCATAGAAAACATGGAAACAAAAAGAATTGAAAATATTGATGCTAGTTTCGTCATTTGATGAGTATTTTGTTGTGAATTGATATTTCGAAAATTCATAAGAATGATTGAATATCGGCACCTAATAATGTCCACGTTTTTGTTGTAATTAATTGCAATCAATTGTGATTTTATTTATTTTCATTTCATCAATTGATTGATTGAATAATTCATAAAGCATGCTCATCATGAGCCCATTTTGTGGTCAAGTGCCTACCAAATGAAGTTGACTTTATCGATTTAGGATTAAGAGGAATAAAGTTATATGATATAATCTTGTTTCATCTTATTGTTTTACTATTTATCCTTATATCTCAAATGTTATTGGTAGCACTAATTTCGCTCAACTCCTATATTATTAATTAGTCCTAGGTTTTAAACCAAAAACCATCTTAGAACTACGCATAAATGCATGTTACTTCTCGATGTAACTCTATTTTACTGTATGAGAATATAATACCATTATTTAGCATTCATGTTTGGATCAGGAATGTTTAATAAAAAACTATCTGAATGTAATTGATTAATTGACTTATATTCGCACCTAACACCACTTTCCTCATAGCATAATAACGTTGTATCATTTACCGAAGGAATCTTGTAATATTTTATCACCTTAATATCTGTAAGTATAATCGAATCCTCATTTTCTAAAGTTCCATTAATTTTGTAAAATCCTGAAGAATTCTTAAAGCTTTTTACTATTTCTACAAGAGTCTTGTCTGTCATGTGTTTCATGGTCGGTCCTTTAAGAAGGGATGTCATTGATTTTTCTTCATCATCATAAAAAGTTTTGTCAACGCAAAAAACTAAATCTGATACTGATAAACCGTATACGGTCATGAGCCCAACTATTACCAATAGACATACCGTTAATACCAAACTCATGAGTCATGTATTAATAGATATCAAAGTATATTATCAATTGTGTTGCTTTAAGCAGAAAAATAAACCTCAATTTTATTATTTATTTTTTGATAAGTTAAAAACGCTTACGATTCTTAGTATGATGTTAACACTAATAATAATTACTAAAAAAAGAGATTGAAAAAACTGGTTAGATTCTTAAATTTGTCCATCAGTAGTTTAGAATAGTTGCTGGTGTTTGAATTCCTGGTAAAAATTTTTGTTTGTAGTTAACGCTGGCAGTTAATTTTATTTTAGTTTTTGATTTACACTCTGTGCTGCTAATAAAGAAGAAGGAAAAATCAAAAAGTCCAGGTTTTTGCATTAATATTTTAACAGCATGTATCAAATCCAAGTTAAGGATTATTTGTAAATATTAATGATAGGTGGAGGTGGAGGTTCAAAAAGAGTAATTTATGCCGTTTTATTGGGAAATTTAGGAATTGCAATGTCCAAGCTTGTAGCTGCAACCCTAACCGGTATTACTTCAATGCGGGCATAGACTTATCATTCATTCGCAGACACTTTTAATCAAGTATTATTTTTGATAGGAGTTAGAACTAACAAAAAGCGAGTTTCTGATAACACCCTTTTGGGCATAGAAAAGGACAGTTTTTTTAGTCTCCTGTTGTGACCACACTCATCTTTAGTATATCTGGAGTAATGTCGTTAGAACAAGGATTTAGTTCATTAATTGGAGTAGAAACTCATTGGTTAGAAAATTTATCGATTACTAATGTTATCTAGGCACCAGACTATTTGCGTGTTTGGATGCCTAAAACCTTGTACTTTTATTGCCATAAATAAAGATACAGAATTGGGTATGGTCAATAAATAAGTACGGACTAATCCATTTTATATAAAATCGTTTGAAATTATTTTGAGTATTGAAAATAATTCTCAATATTTTTCAAGATTGTCATTTTTAAAAAATTGTAAAGATAAATCTTATAATCGGGTAGAATAATCATCAATCAGATAAATTGAAACGGCTAGCGAGTTTCATTTCAGCAACGTGTTTTGTATCGGTTTTCGTTATCATATTAACATTCAGCGGACTTGGTTTAATAAATATCGCGTCGTTCGCTCAGGAGCCTGATCAAAATAGTGATAGTAGTGGTAAAAGTAGTAATACTGACTGTATTGGTTATAATACTGACGAGGAAAATGGTAAAAACACGATTACTGTGTCCTGCTCACATCCTACAACTCTTACCGATATATACAATAGTATTCAAAATCAAGAGATTCTAAATAGAGAAAATAATTCCAATCAAAGTACTTGGATATTAGATGCAACCATAATAGTCGAAAAAGATTCAACACTTGTGATTAATTCGAGTGATACCAAATGGCTCAAGATATTAGCTGGAGATAAGAACGGTGATGGTGACCGAGATATTGTGAACTCTATTACGGTTTTTGGTAATTTAATTATAGATTCGGTAAAAATTACTTCATGGGATCCTAAGAACAATGATGTTATAAAGTTTGAAGTTGACATACTCCCTAGCAGAGAATTTGAGCATACCGGTATCGATGCTATACCAAGACCTTACATAAAAACAGAAGATGAAACTTCTGGAACAATGAATATTACCAATTCTGAAATTGCTTATCTAGGTTATGAATGCGGTAGCGGTTGTTCTGGTATTAGTTACTACGGAAACAATGGAACAAGTATAGTAAAGAATAATGAGATTCACCATGACCGGTTTGGATTTTATTCCGTTGGTGTAGGTGGTGTAGTTTTAGAAGATAATAATGTTCATGATAACTTTATGTATGGTTTTGACCCCCATACTGCAACTCATGATATGATTATCAGGAACAACACAGTGCATGACCATGGTGCAATGGGCATAATATGCTCACTTGATTGTTACAATATTACAATCGAAGGTAATGAAGTATATAACAGTGCAGGGTCTGGAATCATGTTTAGTAGAAATATGTCTGATTCTGTTGCTAGAAATAACGATGTTCACGACGAGGAAAAGTGTATATTCTTATCTCAATCGCCAAACAACGAAGTTTATGATAATGACATCAGTAATTGTGAGAGTCAAGGAATCTATCTATATCATAACTCTATCGGAAATAAAGTCTATAACAACACCTTAACCAATGCTACAGAAGGAATCGAAGAAAGCGATGATTCACAAGGGACCAATGAAATATCAAATAACACTATTGTGTAGATGAGACAAAATGTGGTAAATACCATAATGAATCACGAATGCACAAATAATAATAATAATCCTGATCCAGTTTACCTCAAGGTAGTTATTATAGAACCAATATTACTGACATGCATTGATGGTTCATCATTCTCTGAAATTGATCGGTGCCTACAGAGGGTGGTCCTAACATCCGAATTGGTTCTGAGAGAATACATTTACTATTTGTTAAATAGTTCGTTCATATCGTATAACGGGATCGAAAAAAAATATTTCATTGAGCCGGCTGGCTTGGAACTGTTGGAGATTATATACGTCCAGGTTGAGAGGAAAATAGTCGAATACAGTGATCTTACACTCAAGATAGAATGATTTTGCCAAGATAGTTAGTCTTGTAAAGGTGATTAGCAAGAAGAGGTTTGGAACGTGATAGATAAAACCATATTACGATTACGTAATTAGTAGATCCGTACAGAGATAACGTCTCAACATTAGAAACAAATAGATTTGACGACACAGACATACCTTTCCAAACTACCGATAATCATTTGATATACAATAGTCTTACCATAGTTAAATCGTTAGAACATTCAGATTTTTTGGTATATTTTCATATTACTTTATCAGACACAGGATAGAATGAGTTAGATGTCCTAAACCATACTCAACTTATCCTTTGGTTTTTTAATACGAGAGTATCATCTTTAATCATCCTAATAATTGAATTATGTCTTGATTTATGAATAATAGGGATGGTCACCTTAGTGCACTTACTTGAAGTTTCAGCACTACACAGAGTTGTAATACCTTGCTTCATCATGTGATTAAAAGTCATAAAAGCATTGAAATCATCATCGGTTGATCTTCTGTACTCTACGATTTCCGGATCTAAAGATTAATAACTTTTTAAGAAAAAACCACTATCAAATGAATAGAAAAATAAGAAACTATCAACTCATATTCATAGCATGTTTTGTATTCCTCTTTTCTGCTTATTCAATCGCTTACGGAGAGCCACTATTAGTTCCAAACTACGCTGATCCTACAGATCAAGGCTTGACATCGTTGGTCTTTAACAATTGTTATACTCAGCAAATTGACAAAAATCCAGTACCTAGTAATACTACAATACAATTAGTTTGTAATCAAAAGGTGATAGACGATGTGGAGTTGAGTCACAGTGTAGCAAATGATATGGAAGCAGTTCAAAGTTCTTTTGAAAACTTGCCTGGAGTTAAAGCAAATTAGAGAATTTATTATGGTGTCAGTTTTATTTATTATCTTTATTACTATAACGTTAAATGTTAACTCGTAATGCTAAGAAAAACATCATTAGTCGTTAATAAGACAATTTAATAAAGGATAAAGTATTCACAATAACTTTAATTTTCTTGTGATATATATCATATCATTCTCGATTGGTTTGTTATTTGGGGAAAGAGTGTCCAAAAGTATCAAATGTAAAGTATGACCTTTTCAGAAATAATTACAATTGAATAGGGTGTTATAATCAAAAATGATTTTCTATGTCATTGGAATAAGATTCTATTCTAGATCATAGTACAATCCTTGATAATCTATAACTTTCTAAATTAGCCATATTTTAAAAAATTTTTTCAAAGTTCATCTTAATACTAGAGCAATATTTCTAGTTGTCCATTTATTTCTAAAGAAAAGTGGGTGATTTGATACCCTGTTTCATTGTTTCTCACTACTAAAAGATGAACTTATAAGGTAAATTAATAATTCTAAAGTGGATTGATAGTTTTTAGAAATATGTTGATAACGGTAATACTTCTATTCTTAATTCCAATTGGTATTAATTCCTTATTCGATAATACGTTGGATAAAAGTATAGTTCTAAACGCAAATGGCACTCTAGACAATAAAAGCAATCAAGCAGCAATAAATACGCCCGAGAACGCACCTGAAAGAGATGAAAAAAAACTAGCCATTATTACATTTGATGATGGAAAGAAGGGGCAAATAACTAATGCAAAACCAATACTTGACGGATACAACTATACTGCAACTTTTGCTATTATATGTAATAATGTTTCAAAGAGTGATGAATTAAACTGGAATGACATAGTGCAGTTAGAAAAAGAAGGATATGATATAGGCTCTCATTCTATGAATCATATTAAACTGGAAGATGTACCCAATAACGTCTCAGAATACGAAATAAGCGAGTCAAAAGAATGTCTATTGGATAATGGCGTCAAAGAGGTCAGAGTATTCACATATCCAAAAAATGGAGGATCGGATGATCCTTTTATACTGAAGGAGGTTTCCAAACACTATGATTTGGCAAGAACGGGTAACGATCCACTGGAATTCCTTCAATGTCAAATAGGTAGTTCATACACAATGATGAATAAGATAAGTTGTTCTTCTTTGGGTAATGACATCAATAAGGATGGCAGATATTCAATTATTGGTTGGAGCCATGATGCGGATAGAGAAGCAAAAGGATATGACGATAGCCAGATGCTACAAAAGTTTATCCAGGTTGTTGAGAGCCATAATAAATACAATAAAGGTAATGAGATACGATCTATACCTGTATTAATATACCATGATATTGATAAGGAGAGTGGCTTTTACACTACAAGCATTGAACTATTCAAGGCGGAAATGAAGTATCTCCATGATAATGACTTTATTGTGATAAGGCTGTTGGATTTGATCTAAAAACAATATCTACATCTTTTCTACTTTTAAAAACAAGAAATTTCTAGTCATATTTATCTTGACACCTTTCTAATTCCTTATTTCTAGTAATCCTTGGTCCTTAGTTCTTAATACAGAGCAGTTGTAATTTTGTTATTATTTGTTTAAATGAGATAAAATAGGATATTTTTAAGATTGAAATCTAAGCAACAGTACAATTACGCTTTTTTAATTGATTATTGATTATTTTAAACCATAATACTATAAGAGAAGAAAATGAGAGAAAACAGGACATCCTCTTTTTAATCTAATCATGTTTAATTAAATATTTGCATTATTAGTTATATAATATGGTATCACTCTTTAGTTAATGCCTGTAAATATAAAAGATATAACAAATGTGTTACCAAGAAACATACATACTACATACTATAAATGCGGAAGGTTAGCATTCACTACTAACTCAAAAATAGCGACCGTCATTATTACAATTACATTGATAATTTCGCTATCTGTCGTCATTAATAACGAGAATTTTGGGATTAATAACGATGTATATGCACAATTCCCACAGGCCCAACAACGGAATGATACCTCAAACTCACAGGATAAGATAACAATTCAACTAAACTCTATAAAATTTGCCCCATTGACAAATAGTGATAATAACCAACTAAAAGTTCTTGCAGATTATAAAACAAATGATCCTGCACTAGTAAACACCCATATGGATGGGGTCATGAAAGTGTATAATCCTGAAGGAACCCTTTTGAAAACATCAACTATTCAAAAAGGATTTGTGTTAGGTGAGTCAGGCGTGATTCAATTTGCAACATCATTTGCGGATCAAACCATAAGAGATGTTAATACAGAAGTAGCTCTGACAGATGCTTTTCACGCAGAAAAGATATCCAATACACTCAAGTCAAGTGCATCATTAGAAAAGTAACGATATCATATTACTAATGGAATAATATAACTAGGTATAAGAGATTTCAACCCAAACTAATATTGACCCAATGCGCAAATTTGCTTTTAACAACTTTTAGTCTATTGATAAGAGGTACTCGAACTCTTCTGCTCAATTTCTGGTTCATCCATTTAATTTGAATATGTAATAGGTATAAAAGGAGTATTTCTTGTGGTTCGCATCAATTTGTAAATCATGATTATCGAATCAAACTGTCCTTCTTTACAACAAAATTTGTTGTTGTTAAATATTATATTCTTTAAAATCGTTAGTGGTTAACAAAAAAGTTGAAAATGGTCGTCTTCCTCAAAATAAAATAAACCCTATTTTTGTTGATAGATGGTCACCTAGATCAATGACAGGAGAGATAATAAATGATGAAACATTGATGAGTCTCTTTGAAGCTGCTAGATGGGCACCTTCTTCTTACAACAATCAACCTTGGAGATTTCTTTATGCTAAAAAGGATACTTCTAGTTGGAATGTTTTCTTTAACCTATTGTTAGAAGGAAATAAAGTCTGGGCAAAAGATGCTGCCGTATTAGTTGTAGTCATATCTCGAAAGAATTTTGAACACAATGAAAAACCTTCAATTACTCATCAGTTTGATGCAGGGGCGGCATGGGAGAATTTAGCATTAGAAGCGAGTACCCGTGGAATTGTTACACATGGAATGCAAGGCTTTGATTATGAAAAGGCAAGAGAACAACTAAGAATACCTTCTAACTTTAACATAATGGCAATGATTGCTATCGGTATTAAAGGACCTCGAGAGAATCTACCACCTAATCTACAGGAAAAAGAGTTTCCTAACCATAGGAAAGAATTAAGTGAAATAGTAATGGAAGGGGCTTTTAGAAATGAGGAACAAACAATTCAAATATCAAAATTTAGAAATATGAAATGCATCTAACATCCGTAAGATAAAATTGAATGAACGTCATTGTGAACAAAAAATTAAGAATAATAAAGTAGGGCCTATTCCATTAACAAATAAAATTTTCCAAGATGATTGAATAAGCTTATGTGAATTCAGATCCGATCATATTTACGATTGCCGTATCATTATTTGTAGCATCTCCATTTTTAATAGGTTCAATCATAAGTAAAGAGCATAGTCATCCACTTAGATCATGTGCCGAGATAAGGTGGATCTAATGTGCATTTACAAGGATTTATGATGAATCAACCCATGTTGATGATTGAACAATAGATGAGAGAGAAAAAGATATTGAACCATTATTGATTTCCTAAAAAAGAACAACAGGGACAATGGCTTTATGACCATTCATGAAGTAAAAGTAGCTTGAAGGATAATGAAATTGCGTAAATTGAATAGGTTTTTGGGATTGTTGTGATATTATTTCTTCACTTCAAATTGTTAGTCTTTAACTTGGCATAAGTTTATTATTATGTATAAGTAGGAAGATTTTTCATAATAGATAAGGGGATGCAAACGCCAATATGTCTTGTCCTATTATTTATCAATATTTAACTATCTCTTGATGGATTAGCTTAAAGACCAATAATATACATACTAAATTTATGGAAAAAAATAATATCATATTAATAAACAACTTTGTGGTTGATGATCCTTACAAGCAGCAAAAAGTAGCTGATATGCTTGAGGATGCTTCTAAACAAATACTAAGTAAACATGATGGTTTCATTTCAACAAGAATTCACAAAAGTTTAGATGGAAAAAAGGTAATGAGTTATGTACAATGGGAAAATAAAGATGCAATTGAAAAAATGCTTAACGATCCAAGAGCAATAATACAAATGAACGATCTTGCGAGTGTGGCTAAGGTAGAGAGAATATTATATGAACTAGTATTTACAGAAGAGAAAATGTAGAGTAGAATACTTTAATGATTCCTTATTAGGTACTAATCAAATAATAATTGGATATCAATAATTATTGAAGATAGATGTAAGTTACATTTTGAACAGCAAGTAAAATGATTAGATTATTTTATTTGCTTTCATTCTCATGAGACAATTTGAGAATAGATCTTCCTTAGAACTTATACCTTTAGACTATTTGTGTTTTTTAATCAATTAGATTCCTAATAAATGGTTCTAATGGATAATGTACTGTATTTCTTCAGATTGCCACTTCCTAGAGTTTAATGAAAATCAACAGCTTACCTTCGAGAACGTATGACCAAGGTATAAAATAATCTACACATATCAATACTTTTTGTTTTATGGACAGCAAGTTATCATAGTAGCAGCATTATCAAAATACTGCTAAAGGATTATCTTGAATTTCCACTCCCATTCATTCGACGTTGTATTTGACAAATGTTTATATTTTTGCTTTATAAGTCATTTTATGAATAAACTAAATTATTTAAATTCAAAAATATTTGTGACTTTGGGTGTAATAGGTATTGTGGTTATACTTTTGTCAAGTGCCTTAGTCCAATCTGAGATATTTGCTGCATTTCCGGGTGAAAAACCCCGTTTTAATTGTACTTATGACAATGATAAAAATAAAGAGACATGTTGTGATAGTGCAAATGACACTTTAAAATGCCTAGAATGTGATGTAGACTTTCAAAATGACCAAAAATACAATTGCAAAGAAGTACCTCCAAAATCAAATGATGATCAACCTGCAGATCTAGTAGAGGCACCTCAAAACTTGAATAAACCAATTCAAAATTTTTCGGAATCTGAATCTGAATCATAAGAGATATCATAAACCCTGGATCACACAAGTAGGTAACAAAAAGTATGATACGATCTAAAATCTTCGACATAATGCTGGAAGGGTTCTTAGAAATTTAAATAATAAGCCGTTCAAAAGAGTAAATATTTTCTTTTTTTTATGAAATTAGTAAGAAATAATGTATCCAGTTAACAATCAAATAATATTCTTAATAATCATTTGGTTCAAATGATTCGATTATGATAAGCTAAAATGATATTTTAATAACCTAGACATCAAAAGAACTCTTGAAATAAAATTGGATAATAATTATCCCCCCTATGGGTATGAATGAATGTTAAAAATGAATCATGATTAAGACTGCTGCCAGTCATGGGCTATTAATATATATCTACCAAAGACAAACTTCGAATCATCTGATTGGTTACCTTCTACGATTGAAAATTTAGTATATACAAACCATTTGTATAAATATTCCATTGAGTAGATAACTGCTTCTTGCGTATGAGAATAGCCTGAGTTTGTTTTGCTTGGAAGTCAGGACTTAAATTTATGAATATGTAATTTGTATGAATTGAGGATATTAATCCTGTATATAGCTCAGTCTGATGACATCCTAAAATTAAGAGTTTGTAACTGGAATATCTGGTTTAGGCTTTCAAATAGCAGTGAAAAATGTTGAAACATTATATCTCATAATTTCAAATTTCTAAAAAAAATTCAAACAACCTATAATAATTAATGCTTCAGGATTTATCTATCGATTAGTCCTTGTACAAAATTAAATCGAAACATGTTTGGCTAGTCTCTAACCTATGTTGAGTTTGTCTCCTGATAACCACTTTCTGGGCCTTCTGTACACATCTCTGTCACCGCACCGGGTTCAACAGGAAAGCATGAAACTCCAGATGTGCTAGTAGTCCCCTTTTTAATCGATGTTGCGTTTGTCTCCTGATAACCACTTTCTGGGCCTTCTGTACACATCTCTGTCACCGCACCGGGTTCAACAGGAAAGCATGAACCTTCAGCTGATGTAGTTTGTGCTTGTGTCTGAATTGGAAGGATTAGAAGAACAGTTGTTACAAATAACGGCATCAGATATAAAACATAAGCAAATCTATTATTTGACATACATTATTCATCTAAGCCTATATTATAAAATTTCCTATCCTTTTGAGCTTTAATCATAAACCCGACATGCAAAAATTACTTCAAATCGCCACTTTAACATACTGGTATGAGATAACACTTAGTTTTTTAAAATCAGAATTATTGGAGTTCTGTCATATCTTTACCAAGGATGTAGCATGGTATTGTACTATTATGATCACACAGGATAAAATACTTACTTTTCAAAATCTGTGACAGGAAATATATCAACATGTTTACAATTATCCCAATTTGGGGTTCAAGGTTAGGAAAGCTGTTTGTTCGACAGTACAAACAAATGACAGATATTTATTATTGGTTCAAGGATAATTCAAAGATATTTTGAGTGATAATTCAAAAAAATGATCTAATCATATTCTTTACTTTGCATTAATAGTGCAACAGACAAATTATTTGATATTAAATTCTATATTCAGTCTGTTTTATCTGGTTAGCTATTTAGTAGTCTCTATTTGTGAGATGACGCTTAATTATTAGTAACACTTCTCACAATTGTGGACCAAGTCCCTTCTACAAACGAGTTCTGTAATATGTGAAACAGATTTGACTCCATCTTATCACTCTATTTGTATAAAAACAATCCAATCAAATTTAAGAACTAAATGGTTTGTTGATCTGGTTACTTTTCTTTCCCTGCGCTGCTTTATGGTAAATCATACGAACTAATCTATCCTAAGAGATGAACAGAGAAATTTTGATTTTTACCATATGTGAGCGAGCAGTATTATAGAACAGAAAAATATACAATAAAAGTTTTATTTGTAAGCTCCCTATTAATGACCCATAATGAAAGCAATGTCAATTAACGAAATTTTCGGGTTATCATTTGTGATGATAACAATATTGGTTTTAGGAATCAATCTTCATTCTGATGCTTTCAGTCAGGAAAACAAGAAAAAGTATGACATGGTATTACCAAGTCAAAATTACAATAGCATAGGATTTGCCAATGAAATTGTTGGTGAGATTTTAAATAATGGAACAGACACTGCAAAATCAGTCGAAATATCTGCAGTTTTTTATAATGATAGTGGAATTATAGGTTCCGAAAAAGGTCGCCTTGATCATACCACTATCAACTCCGGGGATAGATCGGTGTTCACTATACAACCAGAAGTTGAAATCATTAATAATAATCCTGAGAGTTATGAATTTACCATCAAATGGAAGGATGTAAACTCAATAGACTATTTTGCGAGTTTGACAGGAGGAGAGATAGCAGATGACAGTGGTGGAGATGACAGTGGTGGAGATGACAGTGGTGGAGATGACAGTGGTGGAGATGACAGTGGTGGAGATGACAGTGGTGGAGATGACAGTGGTGGAGATGGTAACTAAGCGATATAGAATACTTTTTCCAATTATTTCTAAATGGTAATCATTAAAAACTAGAAATAGCGCTGGAACACAATCTAGTTTCGGAGAAAACTCATCATGACTGTCTCTCAATAGAAGGAAACTCAACTGAACAGGATAGCAGTGAAGCAATGTAGTGTCCTAAAAATTCTAACTGCTTGAGATAGATAGCCAAAGGAAACAATCACATATTCTTTTTGCTGAGTAACATACAAAATAAAATAATCTACCTAAAGGAAGCATCAACACGATTGAATCTTATATTGTTACTGTAAATAGGTAGTTGGTTAGGTGGTGTGTAATTCAAAAATGAATGATATCTTAAGATATTTACATATTACTTTTATAAACTTTGTATAAAAATATTGATTGGAAAACAACCATTTTCTCTATAGTCGCTTCTGCTTGCCATCTTTTTCTTTCGCTTTCAATTCATGAACCAAGAAAAACAAATCGATGTAACTACGTTTGCTATATGGATAGTCATGATGACCCGGTGGATCCGTTTGGAGCACCCATTGAGATCGGGTATTGAGTAGTTTATTTTTATACTACAATTTATTGAGTATTCAATATGAGAACTCATATTATTACAGGGGTCATTATCACAGTCGTGACAGCGGTATTGATAACGAGTATAGCTTTGTCTTTCGAAACACCAGGAGTTGTAAATGGCAGAGTTTGGGTTACCGATCCAATGAGAAATGCGCCCATAGCTTCATCAGATTCGGGTGAGAACGTTTACATTGTTTGGTGGACTAACAGAACGGGTAATGATGAAGTAATGTTTAGGGCTTCAGCAGACGGTGGGGTGACATTCGGAGATAAGATAAACCTCAGCAACAGCACTGATTCCGATTCCATAGATGCAGAGTTGGCTGCTGTTGGAGATAATGTAGTAATCATCACATGGTGGGAATGGAGAAATCAGACCGACACAACAGGAACACAATCTACACTACCGATGACAATGATGACTATACCTGGAGGTGGAGAGGCTGAGCCAGTAGCTAGGATAAGCACAGATAGCGGTCAAACTTTTGGACCAATTTTGAAATTGGCGACGAACGGAACTATCGGTGGATAAAGTGGACAGATGACCAGAATTATCCTGTAATTTTTTTTGATATCATGTTATGGCCTACTGTATGATTTCAATATTTTGTCGATAAAGGAAAAACTTACACTACTTGGCCCATCTCAATTTGAAATCTATTACTTCAATAAAGAACAGTTCGAATGGTCCATTTGAATTTAACGGGAGTAACGATTTGAACACAAAACATCTATAATTCTGAGATATTTGAAATTGACTGCTCTTTGCCGGTCTCAAATTGTGTGTTTTAACAACATAATATTTTTAGCGGTTAACAGCAACATTTCTCCTAGATTGATAATTGCAAGTTAATTCAATAAAAATAACAACAAGTATGCTCTATAGAGTTTCCTTCTTGAGAAAGACAAAGGAATTTTGATGATCTATAAGCATCGCAATCCTGCTCATTGATATTTGTATCCAATAGGTAGTAATGTAAAGTTGCAAGGGCCTTTTGTTCAGTCTCCATTGCTATTTCCTCAACCATGCTTTGGTTAATTTCGCTATTCCCAATATTGTCAAACACTTTAGAAAGTTTTTTGGTCTTTATTCTATTAAATTTCGAACGGGCTTTCATATCAGCGTTTTTCTTCATATTTGTTTTTAGGTCCTTTCTATTGAGGGTTGCAATCGTTTTCAGTGTCTTAATTGCAGCATTTTCGAGTCCAATCATTTTTCCGATTTTATTTTCAAATTCGTCCTTAGATTGATGTCCAATCAGATTAATTCTTGATAATTCTTGCACCAAATATCACCTTGTAACGGGGTTTAGGATTTTGACTGTTTTTGCAATTCATAATAGGCATAATATATTAAAATATTGATCATATATTTAATTTTTTGGGAATATTTTACAATAGATTTCTCAAAATAATTTAAATAAGTTTTATGCAATTATTTAAGTGCAAGTGTTGTTATCATTACAATGAAGAATGCCTAAAGTTAAAAAAGATGTCAAAGGCAACATAAAAAGTGAGAGTATAACTTTTAGAATTGAAAAACCTATTTTAGATGAATTAAGATCGGAAGCTGATCAAAAAATGGAAAGTGTTAATACTTTGGTAAACCAAATAATAAAATCATATATACAATGGCATAAACCTGCTAAAAAAGCTGGTTTAGGTTATTTCTCTAAAGTCCTACTAGCCGAATCTATGAATCACCTTACCGAAGAACAGGTAATACAAATAACAGAAGAGTTTTGTAACCATCACCTAAAAGATATTTCCAATATGCTTGGAACCTCTAATACTTTCTCGTCATTTATGAGTGCACTTCGTTCATGGCTCGACTCTTCGGGTTATAACTTTAGATATGATATATCCAATGGTATGGATGTATATGTAATCCAATTTGATTTGGGAAAAAATTTTTCGCTCTACTTTAAAACACAGATGCAACTTGTATTTAGACAGTTTGACCTAAAAAATGCAGAAGCAGAGATGACAGATAATACAGTAATTCTTAAGATAGCGATTTAATAAAATATTTTACGCATTTATCAAATCTCATAGATTGTAGGTTAAAACAAAATACCTACTGGCTATGATAGCTCTTGAGAAAAGAAGACCGCCAGAAAATTTACGGTTTTGATTGAATTTGTCTGTACAAAATTATGTTAGTCACCTGTGCCAATATCAATGTAATATTTCATACAGTTACTATGAATAGGTAGCTGATTCGGTGGGATTAAGTTCCCTATGGTGATAGGAGTCAGTTCTGTCAATAATATCCAACATACAGGATAACAAGTAAATGGTTTTTGGATCTAAATGAGGACCATCCAGACATCAATCGGGCACAAAAATAGACTTGTATTCATAAATAAGTAATAATTATGTACAAAATCTTGTGTTAAAGTAGTTTTCCATCCATGAATAAGATAGAATAACAGAATCTGGTGTTTATCAATAGAACTCGAATAGCTATCAGAAATAGATTTCTTAATTGAGATTTGTATAGGAATCATAATTATTTGATGCAAACAACATTCATAGAAGATAAATTTAGGGTTAAGAAAGGTCATAGTAATCCAAGTTTTTTAGATCCCGTAGAGGATTTAACAATAGCTTTCTTGTATACCTTGCTATATATGACGTAGGTATTGCCAATCAACTTTTGAAAACAGGTTATCAGACGATTGGTTGGAATTTGAAGATAAAAAAATAAGAATAGTCATAAATGATAAACTCTGATTTTTTGATAAATGAGAGGAAATGGCAGTTATTATTGGTTAGTTGCTAATTGAGCATGTTGTAATTCTTCGAATGATTTTTCTTTTGGAATAAAGGATTCCAATCCGGATACCACAACAGAGTATGGACCCTTGAGGGCTATGCTTCCTTCACCAACATATTTTAGTGCCAAATCTGTAATCGGATCTCCGAATCCAAATTGACCGTGAAATACACACATTGATGGTACTGATGAAATATTCTGAATATATCCTAATGGTACTGTAAACAGGTCAGGAGCCCTACCTGACAGAATCTGAAATGATGGTTTAGAAGGATCTTCTTCATTACATGGGAAAGTCACTGCTACATGGCCTTTACTTGCAAATGGTGTAGTATCATAGAATAATAAAAATTGATTTTGACTAAAATTCATTCCATTAAGCAAAACGGTTTGGGTAGATTTACCAACATCAGTTTGATATATATAATTAATTCCTGTAGCCATCTGGTTATATCGTTCAGAATCTAATTGCAAAGATTGATCGAATGGATTTTTTCAACCAATAAATACAATGCTGTATGTTAATACTGATGCTATATAGACAAGAATTACAAAGCAAGATATAATTAAAGGAGTTACAACATTTCCCATGTACAATCAGGCTAAAATATATTAATAAACTTTTGTAAAAACCATATTTATTATTGCTAAATTTGAAAAACTTACAAATAAATACAAAAAAATTTCCTATAAAAGAGTTATTTTTGTAAATATATTTAACACTATTATCGATAATTAATTAAGTCTTTGAATTCTTTATTTTAGATATTTCATGATATTGTCTAGTGGTCTCCAATATTACTGGAATAGCCAAGACCCCCTGTTGTTACTAATATTGGCAAAATTCAGGTTCTGATGGCGAGTATAATAAAAAATAACTAGTATATAGACACGTATACTACGGGGTTCTGGGGAAATCAAGAGGTTATCCCCATCTGTTCAAAAGTTCAACGATTAGAATGCGTAGTTTATGCATTATTAAATATTCTCAAACTTTACTAATTTAGGAACTAAAATAGGTATCTGGTTCTCCTAACCTCCTATTTGATCAGCATATTTGCACAGGATGGTCAAAATAACCATATGGCTGAGAGTCATCCAGTATGATTGAGGCACAATCCAACTGATGAGGATACATATGTTACATACTTAGGTTCAGACATAGTCAAAGTAGTTGGAATGATACCACTAACATCGAAAGATACTATAGGCTTAGATAGCGCCATAAACTTCCAGGTTTAGGCAAATTCAACAAATATTATTGGGAGACAATTAGATTACTTTTACTCTGACAAAAGTATCTTTTGAGACCAATCTGTAACCCAATTTACCAATGTTGTATCAAAGGGTTTGATAAAAAAAGATGTTGCTGAATCAGAAGTAAATTTTCCCACCCTATTCAAAATGCAAAGGATTCAGAGTAAAACGCAGTATCCTGTTATATAAAGTGTTACTATGAATCGGTATCTACTTCAGTAGGATTAAGTTCCGTATGGTATTAGGGTTCGGTTGACTTTACTCTTATCTATTAGTTTTAAGGGGAAGGAAAATTAAATTTGTTTCGTACTTTAATTCCTATTCTAATATTGTCCTTTCTTTATCTCACCTTTAGTCCAAAGTGTTTCAAAAATAGAATCACAAGACATTACGGTATATTTGATATTAGAATAAATTGCAATTCATGTGTCACTATTTTCGTCATTAAAATTATCATTAGAGTCAAAGGAAATATATTTTGATTCAATAGCTAAAACATATCCACTATCTATAATAATTATGATTACCTGAGACTGAATTATTTCATTCTTAGAATCACCAATAGTTGAAAATATTCGGTTTTGAGGACTATTGATACCTTAGTGTCGACTTTTAACGGAAGTTCATTAAGTTTAAAAATGTTGACGTTGATTCATTTTACTTAATGCAGTTTACTACAATTTGGACTGTTATTTTGACAACTATCTAAAATAATATCTATATTCATCTGTAAACTAATTGTGATTGTTAAGATTCTATAGCACTGCACCTTTAGCTTACCATCTAGGATTATTGTGAGGGATACCTTCTTTAGATTTGTCGCAGATGATTAGGGGATATAAACTAAAATATATCTAATTGAAAGCTTGCACCTGCGGTAAGCGCATTTTTCCCCGGAATTCTACCAAATTATGTTTTATCTGTTTGGGAATGCGCTTTGTCATAATCATCCCATGTTTCCTCTGGATCATCTCTTTCAAATACTGGACCGATGGAAGCACCTTGTCCATGTCCTGTATATGTTCCTCGAATCCGGTAAACATTCTCATCTGAAGAAAAGTATTCAAGCATTTTTAGATCAATTCTATGTGCAATTACTACATGTGTTCCTCCGTCAAAAAATGCGGGCTCAACTTGTAAATCAGTGGCTATCTTATTTCTTATCTCCTCAAGCACTGGTTTTTTATTGAGGAAGATTTCTAGTGTATACATAGGGTTTCTGTCTCCAGCCAAACGGTGAAGCATGTCCACAATTAGCTGAGTATCCACCTTGGGAAGACAGGTTTTCATTAGACTTTCAAATTCCATATATTTTTTTTCTAATTCTTCAATACAGCTCATTTATGCAATAATATATTTTTTGTATTTGAAGATATCGAAATGGTTTAAAAAATCTATTCATATTAGTAGATAAATCATATTTATTTCATTAATACTGTAAAATAGTTAAACATTATTAATCCACCCTTATCCTGGGCCCTATGCATTCTGGGACAAAGTGGCGGCAGAGTGGATGAACCAATGACATAGTGTAAAGTGACCAATCCTATTTTTTTCCTTCATAAATCTAGATCATTCATTTCCCAGAATAGTTATATGGATCCATAGTAATTCATTGTGGTCCCTGGAGTGATTTCGCCTTCTCGTTGTCTTGATTTCAGATATTCCATAAAAGCCAGAATAGAATTCAGTGCCCATTTTTATTTCTTAGGGCGGTTTCTAGAAAAATGATCGGTTGTTTGTTTATTTATTCTTTTGACTATAGGACTGTCACCGAATCAATTCTAATTACAACATGATCAAAAAATTTCATCGATCTTGCAGGATATTGTCTCCTTAGTTATGGGTCCACAGACAGACAGGCCACGAAAATCACTTTTGAAGATGAGTCAGAAATAGGTAAAGTAGTATCTGACTGGACATGCTATTATACCAAAAAACATAGATTCAAAGCAATCATGATCAGTTTACAGGAAGGAAGCATCGATTTGTTTACATGACCTAAACCAATCAGAATCCCCTACAGCTCTATTCTACTTGTCC
>Ga0310900_10000045_pt1 | contig 26669 bp, 23 predicted proteins | sample C24D1metaG_FD_203879 | JGI IMG/M metagenome (GOLD analysis project Ga0310900, IMG submission 203879) | Lab incubated soil microbial communities from West Virginia University Organic Research Farm, Morgantown, WV, United States - C24D1 | ecosystem: Environmental > Terrestrial > Soil >...
GGCCGCCACCGTTCCGTCTCCGCCATCGGCCACCGGAACACACGTGATGCTCCAGGACGGGTTGCCCGCTGCGAGTCCTTCGGCGAGGGCGTCCGCGACTTCGGCTGCGGTCAGGGAGCCCTTGAACTTGTCGGGCGCGAGCAACACGTGCATGACGGTGTCCGCCTCAGTCCAGCATCGAGATGACGGCGGTGGGGGCGTCCTTCGCGGACAGCGCGAGTTCCTCGAACTCCACCACGTTGTCGATCTCGGTGCCCATGGAGATGTTGGTGACCCGCTCGAGGACGATTTCCACCAGCACCGGAACGCGGTGTTCCACGATGAGCTTCTTCGCCGTTTCCAGCGCCGGCAGGATATCGGCCGGGTCCTGCACCCGCAAGGCCTTGCAGCCCAACGCTTCCGCGAGCTTGAAGTGGTCGACGCCGTAACCCGCGATCTCCTCGTTGGACGAGGTGTTGATGTTGTCGAATGCCAGTTGGACGCAGTAGTCCATGTCGAAGCCGCGTTGGGACTGCCGGATCAGGCCGAGGTAGGCGTTGTTCACCAGCACGTGGATGTAGGGCAGGTTGAACTGGGCGCCGACGGCAAGTTCTTCCATCATGAACTGGAAGTCGTAGTCGCCGGTGAGGGCGACCACGGTGGCTTCCGGGTCGGCGGCGCACACCCCGAGGGTCGCGGGCACCGTCCAGCCCAGCGGGCCGGCCTGCCCTGCGTTGATCCAGTTTCGCGGCTTGTACACGTGCAGGAACTGGGCGGCCGCGATCTGCGACAGTCCGATGGTCGACACGTACCGGGTATCCCGGCCGAAGGCCTTGTTCATCTCCTCGTACACCCGCTGCGGCTTGATCGGGATGTCGTCGAAGTGGGTGCGCCGGTGCATGGTGCGCTTGCGTTCCTGGCACGCCTCCACCCAGTCGGACCGGTCCGGAAGCTCCCCCGCGTCGCGGCGTTCCCGCGCCACGGCCACCAGTTCGGTCAACGCGGCGCCGGCATCGGACACGATCGAGTAGTCGGGCGGGAAGACCCGGCCGATCTGGGTGGGTTCGATGTCGATGTGCACGAAGGTCCGGCCCTGCCGGTAGGTGTCAAGGCCCCCGGTGTGCCGGTTCGCCCACCGGTTCCCGATGCCCAGCACATGGTCGGAGGCCAGCATGGTGGCGTTGCCGTACCGCTGGGAGGTCTGCAGACCGGCCATCCCGGCCATCAGCCGGTGGTCGTCCGGGATGGTCCCCCAGCCCATCAGGGTCGGGATCACCGGGACGTCGAGCAGTTCCGCGAGCTCGACCAGCAGGTCGGAGGCGTCGGCGTTGATGATGCCGCCACCGGCGACGATCAGCGGCCGCTCGGCGGCCTGCAGCATGTCCAGGGCCTTCGCGGCCTGCGCCCGGGTGGCCCGCGGCTGATAGACCGGCAGCGGCTCGTACGTGTCCGGGTCGAATTCGATCTCGGTCATCTGCACGTCGAACGGCAGGTCGATCAGCACCGGGCCGGGGCGTCCGGACCGCATCAGATGGAACGCCTGCTGGAAGGCCCCCGGCACCTGCGCGGGTTCCATCACCGTCATGGCCATCTTCGTCAGGGGGGCTGCAATGTCCGCGATATTGATGGCCTGGAAGTCCTCCTTGTGCAGGCGGGCAACGGGGGCCTGCCCGGTGATGCACAGGATCGGGATGGAGTCCGCGGACGCCGAGTACAGGCCGGTGATCATGTCGGTGCCGGCCGGTCCGGAGGTGCCGACGCAGACCCCGATGTTGCCGGCCTTCGCCCGGGTGTAACCCTCGGCCATGTGCGAGGCGCCCTCGACGTGCCGGGCCAGGATGTGCTTGATGCCGCCGTGGTCACGCAGGGCGGAGTAAAACGGGTTGATCGCAGCTCCAGGGAGCCCGAAAAGGGTGGTGACGCCTTCCTTGTCGAGAATGGCAACAGCGGCGTCGACGGCACGCATACGAGGCATGTCAGTTCTCCATCGATGAAAAGTAGTTGAATAAGTTCACTGCGAGCCGTGGCCCGACAGCCGCTCGACTCCGCGGAACAGTGCTGAATGGTCAAGCCCGCCATCGCCATTCGCTCGTGCGGAGGCCATGAGTTGGGCGACTACGGCGCCGAGTGGCGCCACCACACCGGCCTCGCGAGCCGCAGCGGTCACGATGCCAAGGTCCTTGTGGTGCAATTCGATCCGGAAGCCGGGGTCGAAGGAGCGGTCCAGCATCTTCTGTGCCTTCTGATTCAGGACGGCCGAGCCGGCCAGCCCTCCGCCGAGTACCTCCACCGCGGCCTTGGTGTCGACACCATAGGCCTCCAGGAAGACAATCGCCTCGGCCAGCAGCTCGATGTTGCCCGCGACGATCAGCTGGTTCGCTGCCTTGACGGTCTGTCCGGAGCCGTTCGGGCCTACGTGGACAACGGTTTTCCCGACGACATCGAGGATCGGCTTTGCCGACTCGAAATCCTCTGGAGTGCCGCCGACCATGATCGATAGCGCGGCGTTGATGGCACCGGCCTCGCCTCCGGAGACGGGTGCGTCGATCAATCGAAAGCCGCGTTCGGCGGCCTGCGCGGCGAGAGCGGTGGTGACATCGGGTCGGATGCTGGAGAAGTCGATGATGAGCGCGCCGGCCGGTGCGTTGTCGAATACTCCGTTCTCCCCGGCGAGCACGGCCTGCACGTCGGGTGAATCCGGGACCATGACGGCGACGACATCGGCGCCCGCCACTGCCTTAGCGATGGAGTCGGCAGCGGTACCGCCGGCCTCCACCAAAGCCGCTGTGCGCTGCGGCGAACGGTTGTAGCCGACGACGTGGTGCCCGGCCTTGGCGAGGTGAACGGCCATGGGGCTGCCCATGATTCCGAGTCCGATGAATGCGATAGTGCTCACGATTCTCCTCGATTCCGTCAGGGTGGTGGGTGTGTCTCAGAGGCCAGCGCGCGACGCGCGCTGTTCGCGGGGCAACCAGTCGAACGTGTCCTGTCGGGTCGACTTGTATTCGAGCCCGACATAGCCGCGGTACCCGTGCCCGGCGAGCCGGTTCAGATAGCCCGGGATGTCAAGCGTCCCGGTGCCAGGTTCGCCGCGCCCCGGTGCGTCGGCGATCTGCACGTGCCCGATGCGGGCGGCATACGAGTCGATCGCCGCCTCGACGTCATCCCCGTTGACCGCGAGGTGGTACAGGTCGGCGAGCAGTCGCAGCGACCCGACACCATAGTCGGCCTCGACTCGGTCGATCACCACGACGGCATCGGCGGCCCGCTTCAGCGGATACGCCGGCGCGCCGCTGACCGGCTCGACGAGCACCACCGCACCGATACGATCGGCCGCCTTACCCGCCAGCGCCAGATTCTCGGTGGCCGTCTCGTCTTGCTTCCCCGGCGCCACGCCCTCGACCCGATTTCCATAGAGGGCGTTGAATGCTTTGGTGCCCAGGCGTTCTCCGATACCCACGGTGATGTCGATGTTGTCACGGAACGCCAGCGTCTGTGCCGGGTCCGACAGCAGCCCGCGATCGCCGGCAGGCATGTTTCCGGCCGCGAAATTCAAGCCGGTCAGTTGCACGCCGGCGTCTTCGACGGCACGGACGAACTCGTCGACCTCGCGATCAGATGGCACTGGGGCGGCGAAGGGCCACCAGAATTCGACAGCGTCGAACCCGGCGTCCCGCGCCGCCTGCGGTCGCTGCAGCAGTGGTAGTTCGGTCAACAGGATCGAGCAGTTCACGGTGTAGGCAAAGGTATCCATGTATTGTTCTTTCGCTTCTCGTTCGGTCAGGACTCCGTGGTGCTATCGGGGTCGGGCAGTCCTCGATACCGTCGCCAGCCGCCGTGATCGGTGATGTCGGTGAGCTCGGCGGCCCTGGCCTCCACCAGCCCCGGACGCAGTCCGACCGCGAGAACCGAACGGCCGTCCTCGAGTTCGATGACGGTGAGCTCTAGCTCCTCGGGCTCCTCGGGCAGGAAGTCGGTACGAATGTCCTCGATCGGAACGTCATAGAGCTCGCCCTCGATCGACTTGCCGCCGGACTCGGTCAGTAGCAGCGCAGGGAACTCATCCCGCACGGAATAGAACCGGTAGTTGGGGGCGGTCCGGAAGGTACCGAGGAAAGTGTGCGCGGAGACGTTGTGATGGAGGGCCCCACCCCGCATCGCTCCCCCGTTGCAGAACAGCGCAGTCATGTGTCGGCTCCTTGTCGTCAGGTGTCGGGCATTCGGGTGCTCACGACCGACACCGATGACAGAATAGGCAGAAAAGTGATCGAGATCACAGCAAGGAGCAGACATGGGTATCGCCCTCGGACCCAACCAGTACGGGAAGGCAGAGAACCGGGTCGTGCGCATCTACCGCGACACCGACCGGCACGAGATCCGCGACCTGAACGTGTCGACGTCGCTGCGCGGCGACTTCACCGCGGCCCACATCACCGGCGACCAGGGCGACGTGCTGCCCACCGACACCCAGAAGAACACCGCCTTCGCCTTCGCCAAGGAAAAGGGCATCACCTCCCCCGAGCAGTTCGGGATCACCCTGGGCGCCCACTTCCTGGACGTCACGCCCAAGGCAAATGCGTCCCGGATCGGGATCGAGGAGTACGCCTGGGAGCGCATCGAGGTGAACGGCTCCGGCCACGACCACTCGTTCGTCCGGCGCGGTCCCGAGATGCGCACCGCCGTGGTCACCACCGATGACAGTTCTGGCGAGCGGCGGGTCTGGGTCGTCTCCGGCGTGCAGGACCTCGTCATCCTCAAGTCGACCGGGTCCGGCTTCAAGGGCTTCCTGAGGGACAAGTACACGACCCTGCAGGAGACCGAGGACCGGATCATGGCCACCTCGCTGACCGCTCGGTGGCGCTACGAGCACACGAACGTCGACGACTGGAACAAGACCTACGACGACATCAAGCGCACGATGCTCGAGGTGTTCGCCAGCACCTACTCAGAGGCCCTGCAGAAGACGCTCTACCTAATGGGCAAGGCTGCGCTGGAGGCGCGCCCCGAGGTGGCCGAGATCAAGTTCTCGGCGCCCAACAAACACCACTTCGTGGTCGACCTGTCGCCGTTCGGCGTGGAGAACAACAACGAGGTCTTCATCGCCGCCGACCGGCCCTACGGCCTCATCGAGGCCTCCGTCGTGCGCGAGGGCGGCTCCGACCCCGGTGACGCCTGGTTGAACACCCCCGGCTTCTGCTGAAGGGACGGCACCCCGTGACCAAATCCAACTCCGCGACCGCCGTCAAAGCGCGTCCGATGAAGCACCCGGTCGACGAGATCCTGCCGATCCCGAAACTCGCGGTGTACGGCTTCCAGCACGTTCTGGCCTTCTACGCCGGCGCGGTGATCGTCCCGATCCTGCTGGCGAACTCGATCGGGCTGACCACCGAGCAGCTCATCCACCTGATCAACGCCGACCTGTTCACCTGTGGCATCGCCTCGATCATCCAGTCGGTGGGGTTCTGGAAGATCGGGGTGCGGCTGCCGCTGCTGCAAGGGGTGACCTTCACCGCGGTCTCCCCCATGATCGCCATCGGGATGGCCGCGGGCGGCGGCACCGACGGGCTGCTGGTGATCTACGGCGCGGTCATCGTGGCCGGGCTGTTCACCTTGCTGATCGCCCCGTACTTCTCCAGGCTGATCCGCTTCTTCCCGCCGGTGGTGACCGGCTCGGTGATCACGATCATCGGCCTGGCACTGCTGCCGGTGGCGGCGGCGGACGCGGCCGGCGGGGCCGGGCCGACGCTGGAACCGACCAGCGGCAAGAACATGGCCTACGCGATGGGCACGCTGGCCCTGATCGTCCTCATCCAGCGCGTGTTCAAGGGATTCATGGCCACCGTCGCGGTGCTGGTCGGCCTGGTCGTCGGCACCGTGGTGGCCTTCATCCTGGGCGACGCCCACTTCAGCTCGGTGGCCACCTCGTCCTGGTTCGGCGTGACCACGCCGTTCTACTTCGGCTGGCCCAAGTTCGCGCTGGCCGCCATCGTCTCGCTGATCGTCGTCATGCTGATCACCGCCGTCGAGACCACCGGTGACGTGTTCGCCACCGGCGAGATCGTGGAGAAGCGCATCGTGCGCGAGGACATCGCCCGCGCGCTGCGCGCCGACGGCCTGTCCACCATCATTGGCGGCGTCCTGAACTCGTTCCCGTACACCTGCTTCGCGGAGAACGTCGGCCTGGTCCGGCTGACCCGGATCAAGAGCCGCTACGTGGTGGCCACGGCCGGGGTGATCATGATCATCCTCGGGTTGCTGCCGAAGGCGGCGGCGATCGTGGCCGGTATCCCGCACCCGGTGCTCGGCGGGGCCGCGCTGGCCATGTTCGCCACGGTGGCCGTGGTCGGCTTCCAGACCCTGTCCCGGGTGGACTTCCATGACCACCGCAACGTGGTCATCGTGGCCACCAGCGTGGGCCTGGCCATGTACGTGACCGCCGAGCCCGACGTGGCCAAGGCGGTGCCGCAGTGGGCGCAGATCATCCTGGGCAGCGGGATCACCCTGGGCAGCATCACCGCGATCGTGCTCAACCTGGTGTTCCACCATATCGGCAAGGGCCGCGGCCCGGCGGTGGCCGGCACGCCCGGCGATAACCTGGTGCGGCTGGACGACGTGAACAACATGTCATCGGAGGAGTTCGTGCGCACCTTCTCCGGGCTGTTCCAGGGCCCGGACTGGATGGTCGAGCGGGCCTACGCCCGGCGCCCGTTCAGCGACACCCAGGACCTGCGCCGGTCCTTCCAGGAGGCGTTGTTCGCGGCCAGCCCGGAGGAGCAGGAGCAGCTCATCAGCTCCTACCCCGATCTCGGGGCGGTGTCGGTGGCCGTCGGCGAGGAGGGTGAGGCCTCCCAGTCCGACCAGTCAGTGCTTGGGTTGACCCGGCTCGCCGAGGCGGAGCACCAGGAGCTGGCGGCGCTGACCAAGGCCTACCGGGACCGATTCGGCTTCACGCTGATCATGGCCGTGCGCGACCAACAGAACATCGACCAGCTGCTGCGGAGCGGCTGGGAGCGGCTGAACAATTCGCCGACCCAGGAACACGCGGCCGCGTTGATCGAGATCGCGAAGATCGCCACGCACCGGTTCGACCGGCTGGTGGCCGACGCGAACCCGATCCAGTCCGCGCGCACCCGGCACGTCGACACATAGAGAGGAATCCACATGACGGGCACCCGCCGCGACGTCTCCGTCGACGGATTCAACGCACTCCCGGAGGCGGAGGCGACGAGGCGGCTGCTGACCTGCCTGAACGTGCCCCGCTGGGCCGCGGAGGTGGCCGGCGGAAGGCGGTACCCGGACTACGCCGCGCTGGCCGCTCAGGCCGAGGCGTCCGCAGCCCAGCTGTCCGACGCCGAGCTGTCCGCCGCGCTGGACGGGCACCCCCGGATCGGGGAGCGGGCAGGCGCCGGGCACGACGCCGAGTTCTCCGCCCAGGAGCAGGCGCAGGTGGACCACGCCGACGCGGCGGTGATGGCTGCGCTGGCCGAGGGCAACCGGGAGTACGAGCAGCGGTTCGGCCGGGTCTTCCTGATCAGGGCCGCGGGCCGCAGCGCGAGCGAGGTCCTGGCCGAGCTGCGCCGCCGGCTGGGCAACGACGACGAGACCGAGCGGGCCGAGACGGTCGCTGCGCTGCGCGAGATCGCCCTGCTCCGACTGAAGGATGTGGTGTGAGTGGGAACCCTGAGCACGCATGTGCTCGACACGAGCGTGGGTCGGGCGGCCAAGGGCGTCGCGGTCGTGCTGGAGCAGGGTGGCGTGCGGATCGGCGAGGGGGTCACCGACGGGGACGGCCGGATCGGCTCGATCGGGCCCGACCGGCTCGGCGCCGGCGACTACACGCTGCGCTTCAACACCGGCAGCTACTTCGCCGACGCCGGCCGTGACTGTTTCTATCCGGAGGTTGTCGTGGTGTTCACGATCGCCGAGCCGGACCAGCACTACCACGTCCCGGTACTGCTCAACCCATTCGGCTACGGGACCTACCGTGGCACCTGAGCGCACAATCCTCGATGGCGCGACCGTGGCGACCATGGACGGCGCCCGCACGGAGCACGCGACCGGGCACGTGGTTGTCGAGAACGGCCGGATCGCGGCCGTCGGGGCCGGTCTCGCGCCGGCGGAGCTGGGCGGCCCGCGCACCGACGTCACCGGCTGCCTCGTCACCCCGGGGCTGGTGAACACCCACCACCACCTCTACCAGTGGGTGACCCGGGGGCTGGCCGTCGACGAGGGCCTGTTCGGCTGGCTGACCACGCTGTACCCGGTCTGGGGCGGCATCGACGAGGACATCGTGGGCGCCGCCGCCGCGGCCGGGCTGGCCTGGCTGGCCCGCACCGGGTGCACCACCTCCACCGACCACCACTACGTCTTCCCGGCCGCCGGCGGGGACGTGCTCGGCGCCGAGATCTCCGCGGCCCGCCGGGTCGGCCTGCGCTTCATGCCCACCCGCGGTTCGATGGACCTCGGCCGGCGCGACGGAGGGCTGCCGCCAGACCATGTGGTCGAGGACATCGACACCATCCTGGCCGCCAGTGCCGCCGCGATCGACACCTACCACGACCCGGGCCCGGACTCGATGCTGCGCATCGGGCTGGCGCCCTGCTCGCCGTTCTCGGTGACCGGGGATCTGCTGCGGCAGGCCGCCGCGCTGGCGCGCGACAAGGGCGTGCGACTGCACACCCACCTCGCGGAAACCCTGGACGAGGAGGAGTTCTGCCGAGAGCGCTTCGGCCGCACCCCGGTGGAGTACATGGAGGCGCTGGACTGGCTGGGCGACGACGTCTGGCTGGCCCACGGCATCCACTTCGACGACCCCGCCATCAAGAAGCTGGCCGACACCGGTACCGGCGTCGCGCACTGCCCGTCGTCCAACGCCCGGCTCGGCGCCGGCATCGCACGCACCGCCGACCTGCGCGCGGCCGGGGTTCCGGTCGGCCTCGGCGTGGACGGCGCGGCCAGCAACGAGGCCTGCTCGCTGATCGAGGAGGCCCGGCACGCCCTGCTGTTCGCCCGCGCCCGCGGCGGCCCGCAGGCGATGGCCGTCCGGGGCGCGCTGGAGCTGGCCACGATCGGCGGCGCCCGGCTGCTCGGCTGGGACGACCAGATCGGCTCCCTGGAGCCGGGCAAGCAGGCTGACGTCGCGGTCTGGCGGCTCGACGGCCTGGCGCACGCCGACATCGCCGACCCGGTCGCCGCCCTGGTGCTGGGCGCGGCCCCACCGCTGGAGCTGCTGTTGGTCGGCGGCCGAACGGTGGTCGAGCGGGACCACGTGGTCACCGTCGACGAGCACGAACTCACCCAATCCGCGGTCCTCGCGCACCGATCGCTGCTGGCTCGTGCGAGTACCGTGACCTGCAAGGAAGGAACGGCGTCATGACGACACCCAGCGTTATGGTCAACGGCGAACAGCGCCCGGTGGTCGATATCGAGCCGTACGTCACCGCGCTCGACTGGCTGCGCGACCAGGGGTTGACCGGCGCCAAGGAGGGCTGCGCGGAGGGCGAGTGCGGTGCCTGCTCGGTGATGGTGGCCCGGCCCGACGGCGAGGGTCGCACCCTCTGGACCGCACTGAACGCGTGCCTGGTGCCGGTGCTCGCGCTGGATGGCCAGGAGCTGGTCACCGCCGAGGGTCTCGGCGCGCCGGGCGCGCTGCACCCGGTGCAGCGGGAGATGGCGTACCGCGGCGGCTCCCAGTGCGGCTACTGCACGCCGGGCTTCATCTGCTCGATGGCCGCCGAGTACTACCGGCCGGACCGAACCCCCGCGGATCCCAGCGGCAACGGCGAGCGGGCGGCCGACCACGAGCACGGGCCGAACGGGTTCGACCTGCACGCAATGAGCGGGAACCTGTGCCGCTGCACCGGATACCGCCCGATCCGCGACGCCGCCTACGCGCTGGACCTCCCGCCCGCGGACGACACGTTCGCCCAGCGCTGCGCCGCGCCCGCACCCGCCGCGCCGGCGACCCGGGTGCGGGTCGGCGACACCGAATTCGTCCGGCCCACCGACTTGGCCGCGGCGGTCGCGCTGCTGGCCGAGCGGCCGGACGCCACCGTCATCGCCGGGTGCACCGACTGGGGCGTCGAGGTCAACCTGCGCGGCACCCGCGCCGCGTTCGTGGTGGCCGTCGACCAGCTGCCCGAGTTGCGCTCGTTCGACGTCGGCTCATCCGAGATCGAGATCGGCGCCGCGCTCACCCTGTCCGAGGCCGAGCGGCTGCTGGAGGGGCGGATCCCGCTGCTGGACCAGTTCTGGCCGCAGTTCGCGTCCCGGCTGATCCGCAACGGCGCCACGCTGGGCGGCAACCTGGGCACCGCCTCCCCCATCGGGGACGCCCCGCCCGCGCTGCTGGCCCTGGAGGCGACGATCGTGCTGGCCGGGCCGGGCGGCGAACGCGAGATCCCACTGGCCGACTACTTCACCGGCTACCGGCAGACCGTGAAGCAGCCGGCCGAGCTGATCCGGGCGGTGCGCATCCCGCTGCCGCTGGCCCCGACGGTCGCCTTCCACAAGATCGCCAAGCGGCGGTTCGATGACATCTCCAGCGTGGCCATCGCCTTCGCGCTGGAGGCCGCCGGCGGTGTCGTCGAGCGGGTCGCCATCGGCCTCGGCGGAGTGGCGGCCACCCCGATTCGGGCCACCGCCACCGAGGACGCGCTGCGCGGCCGGCCATGGACCGCCGACACCGTACGGGAGGCCGCCGCCGTGCTCGGCCGCGAGGGCACCCCGATCGACGACCACCGGGCCAGCGCCGCCTTCCGGGCGGCGATGCTCGAGCAGTCGCTTCTCAAGTTCCATGCCGAGTCCGGAATACCAGAGGGGATCACGTCATGAGTGAACTCAGCACCCGCCCGCCACGCCCGGTGGTGGGCGTCGAGATGCCGCACGAGAGCGCGGACCTGCACGTCACCGGCCTGGCGCTCTACACCGACGACCTGCTCAGCCGCTACCCGGGGGTGCTGCACGCCTACCCGGTTCAAGCCCCGCACGCGCACGCTCACGTGCGCGCGCTGGACACCGCGCCGGCGCTGGCCGTGCCCGGGGTGGTGCACGTGCTCACCGCGGCCGACGTGCCCGGGGTGAACGACGCCGGGGTCAAGCACGACGAGCCGCTGTTCCCCAGCGAGGTCATGTACTACGGGCACCCGGTGTGCTGGGTGCTCGCCAACACCCTGGAGGCGGCCCGGGTCGGGGCCACCAAGGTCGCCATCGACTACGACCCGCTGCCGTCGTTGATCACGATCAAGGAGGCCATCGCCGCGGAAAGCTACCAGGGTTCTCGGCCCGTGCTTCGCCGCGGCGACCCGGAGGCGGCCTTCCCGGGCTGCGCGCACGTCTTCGAAGGCGAATTCGAGTTCGCCGGGCAGGAGCACTTCTACCTGGAGACCAACGCGGCGCTGGCCAGCATCGACGAGAACGGGCAGATCTTCGTCCAGTCCTCGACGCAGCACCCGACCGAGACGCAGGACATCGTCTCGCACGTGCTGGGCAAGCCGTACCACCAGGTCACCGTGCAGTGCCTACGCATGGGCGGCGGCTTCGGCGGCAAGGAGATGCAGCCGCACGGCTACGCGGCAATCGCGGCGCTGGGCACCGTGGTCACCGGACGCCCGGTGCGGGTCCGGTTCAACCGAACCCAGGACATCACCATCTCAGGCAAGCGGCACGGCTTCCACGCGGTGTGGAAGGCCGGCTTCGCCGAGGACGGCACGATCCAGGCGTTGACCGGGACGCTGACCGCGGACGGCGGTTGGAGCCTGGACCTGTCGGAACCGGTGCAGGGCCGCGCACTCTGCCACATCGACAACGCGTACTGGATCCCGAACATCGAGGTGCACGGGCGGATCTCCAAGACGAACAAGACCTCGCAGACCGCGTTCCGCGGGTTCGGCGGGCCGCAGGGCATGATCGTGATCGAGAACATCCTCGGCCTGTGCGCGCCCGCGCTTGGCCTGAGCGCCCGCGAGCTGCGACGGCGCAACTTCTACACGGCCGGGCAGACCACCCCGTACGGCCAGGACGTGCGCCACCCGGAGCGCATCGAGCGGGCCTGGAGCCAGGTGCTGGAGACCGGCGACGTGGATCGGCGGCTGGTCGAGATCGAGGCGTTCAACGCCACCCACAAGCACACCAAGCGCGCGCTGGGCATCACTCCTGTCAAGTTCGGCATCTCGTTCAACCTGACCGCGTTCAACCAAGCCGGCGCGCTGGTGCACGTGTACAAGGACGGCTCGGTGCTGATCAACCACGGCGGCACCGAGATGGGCCAGGGCCTGCACACCAAGATGCTGCAAGTCGCGGCGACCGCGCTCGGGGTGCCACTGTCGATCGTGCGGCTGGCGCCGACCCGCACCGACAAGGTGCCCAACACCTCGGCCACCGCGGCCAGCTCGGGCGCCGACCTGAACGGCGGCGCGGTGAAGAACGCCTGCGAGCAGATCAAGGCCCGGCTGGCCGAGGTGGCCGCCGAAGAGCTCGGCGTGCACCCGGCCGACGTCCGGTTCGTCGACGGCAAGGTGACCGGGCTAGGGGTCGACCGCGAGCTGATCTTCGCCGAGCTGGTGAACCTCGCCTACCACCAGCGCGCGCAGCTGTGGGCGGCCGGCTTCTACCGCACCGCGGGGCTGCACTGGGACGCCAAGCACATGCACGGTTCGCCGTTCAAGTACTTCGCCTACGGGGTGGCGGCCAGCGAGGTGGAGGTGGACGGGTTTACCGGCGCCTACCGGCTGCGCCGGGTGGACATCGTGCATGACGTGGGCGACAGCCTGTCCCCGCTGATCGACCTGGGCCAGGTCGAGGGCGGGTTCGTGCAGGGCGCCGGCTGGCTGACCCTGGAGGACCTGCGCTGGGACACCGGCGACGGGCCGTCCCGCGGCCGGCTGGCCACCCAGGCGGCCAGCACCTACAAGCTGCCCAGCTTCTCGGAGATGCCCGAGGTGTTCAACGTGGCGCTGCTGGAGAAGGCGCACGAGGACGGCGCGGTGTACGGGTCGAAGGCGGTCGGCGAGCCGCCGCTGATGCTGGCGTTCAGCGTGCGGGAGGCGCTGCGCGAGGCGGTCGCCGCATTCGGCCCGACCGGGCACTGCGTCGACCTCGGCTGCCCGTCCACCCCCGAGCAGGTGTTCTGGGCCATCGAGTGCGCGCGCTCCACGGATGCCCCCATGCGCCCCACGGAGGCGCCCGTTGCCCAGATCGTCGGAGGCGGCACCTGAGATGCACTGGATGAGCGCGATGGCGCGGCTGCGCGAGCAGCGGGTGCCCGGAGTGCTGGTGACCGTGATGGCCGTGCGCGGGCACGCGCCCCGGGAGGCCGGGGCGAAGATGGTCGTGTCCGCACACGACTGCTCGGGCAGCATCGGCGGTGGCAACCTCGAGCAGTCTGCGCTGCTGGCGGCGCGCGAGTTGCTGGCCGCGGGCACCCGGGAGCCCGAGACCCGGACCTGGGGCCTCACCGAGCAGGCCCCGGCCCGACACGGCGTCCAGTGCTGCGGCGGCGAGGTGACCGTGCTGTTCGAGCCGCTGCCCACCGTGCCCGCGGTGGCGATCTTCGGGATGGGCCACGTCGGCTGCGAGCTGGCCCGGATCTTGGCCCGGCACGACATCGAACTGCACCTGGTCGACTCCCGCGCGCAGCACGTCCAGCCGGAGCGGTTGGCCGCGCTCACCGCCGACGCCGAGGCCCGGGTGCACAGCCATCACGCGGTGGTACCGGAGCTGGTGCTCGGCGAGCTGCCGGCCGGCTGTCACGTGCTGCTGATGACCCACGACCACGCCGAGGACGTCGCGCTCTGCGACGCCGCGCTGCGCTGCGGACACCTGGGCTCGATCGGCCTGATCGGGTCCTCGGCGAAGTGGCGCCGGTTCGCTAAGCGGCTGGCCGAGGAGGGGCACGACGAGGCGGCGTTGGCTCGCATCACCACCCCGATCGGGCTGCCCGAGATCACCGGTAAGGAGCCGGCGACCATCGCCGTAAGCGTGGCCGCTGACCTGCTGCTGCGGTTCCAGCGCGAGCGTCCCGCGAGGACCGAGGCGAGCACCGAGTCGGCGGAGGCGACGCGATGACGATCTATCGCGGAACCGTGCTGGACACTCCCGATTCGCCGTTCACCGGCGGGGTGCTGCGAGCCGAGGCGGACGCCGGGGTCGCCGTGACCGACGGTGTGATCACCGACCGGGGACCGTTCGCCCGGGTCCGCGGGGCGCACCCGGATGCCGAGGTGGTCGACCTGACCGGCGGCGTGGTGCTGCCCGGTTTGGTGGACACCCACGTCCACTTCCCCCAGGTGCGGGTGATCGGCGCGCTGGGCATGCCGCTGCTGGACTGGCTGGACCGCTGCGCGCTGCCGGAGGAGGCCCGGATGGCCGACGCCGACTACGCACGCGCGGTGGCCGCCGAGTTCGTCGACGGGCTGATCTGGGCCGGCACCACGACCGCGCTGGTCTTCGGCGCGCACTTCGCGTCCGCGGTGGACTGCCTGTTCGAGTGTGCGGCGGCCAGCGGAGTGCGGGTCAGCGCCGGGTTGGTGGTCAGCGACCGGCTGCTGCGCCCGGAGCTGCTGACTACCCCGGAGCAGGCGCACGAGGACGGGCTGGCGCTGGCTGGCCGCTGGCACCGCAAGGACCGGCTGCGCTACGCCGTGACCCCCCGGTTCTCGCTCTCGGCCAGTGCCCTGATGTTGGAGTCCTGCGCGGCGCTGCTGCGGGACGTGGACGGCGCGCTGTTCACCTCGCACGTCAACGAGAACGCCGCAGAGATCGACGCCGTGCGCGGGCTGTTCCCCGAGTGCGACTCCTACGTGGACACCTACGGTCGCTATCGGCTGCTCGGTCGGCGCAGCGTGCTGGCGCACAACGTGCACCCGAGCGACGGCGAGCTAGACCAACTGGCCGCGGCGGACGCGAGCGTCGCGCATTGTCCATCCTCAAACAGCGCGCTGGGTAGCGGGCTGTTCCCGATGCGCCGACACGTTGAGCACGGAGTGCGGGTGGCGCTGGGCACCGACGTGGGCGCCGGCACCAGCTTCTCGCTGCTGCGCGAGGGCCTGCAGTCCTACTTCATGCAGGCCCTTCTCGGAGCCGACGGGCTTCCGCTGACGGCTGCGCACATGCTGTACCTGGCTACCGCTGCGGGCGCCGCCGCGCTAGAGATGGCCGGCGAGGTCGGTGACCTGTCCGTGGGCAAACAGTTCGACGCGGTGTGGGTCGAACCGCGCGCCGGCAGCACCCTCGACGTGGTCGTCAGGCACGCGACCGATCCGGACGACGCCCTGGCGAAGGTGTTCGCGCTGGCCGCTCCGTCCGACGTGCGGGGGGTCTGGGTTGGCGGTGATCGCCTGCGCTAGCGAGAAAGCCCACTGGGAACGTGACGGTGGACGCTCAGCTGGTTAGAGTGCGGCGCGGGTGTCGAATTCGGTGGACAACTCCTTCGCCACGCGCGTCAGGAGCGGCACAATCCGATCGGCCGATTCCGGGGTCACGCGGGCGGCCGGTCCTGATACCGAGATGGCGGTTGGCGTCGGCGCCTGCGGGACTGGCACAGCGAAGCAGCGCACGCCGATTTCCTGTTCGGCTTCATCGATCGCGTAACCGCGTTGTCGAATGACGTTGAGGTCGGTGATCAGATCGTCGGGATCGACGAGCGTGTGCGGTGTCTGCCGTGGCATCCCGGCTTTCGAAACGATGCTGCGGACTTGAGTGTCGGGTAGTTGGGCGAGAAGCGCCTTGCCGACGCCGGTGCTGTGTAGGTACACGCGGCGGCCGACTTCGGTGAATATTCGCATGGCGTGGGCGGACGGTACCTGGGCAACGTAGACAGCCATCGTCCCGTCCAGCACGGCCATGTTCGCTGTCTCACCGGTTGCCTGCACGACGTCGGCGAGGTGCGGCCGTGACCAAGTGCCGATTAGTTGGGTGGCGCTCTCCCCCAGCCTGATCAGTGTCGGGCCCAGTGCGTACTTGCGGGACGGAAGCTGCCGGATGTACCCGCGGGCGGCGAGCGCGCGGATCAGTCGGTGAATCGTTGGCAGGGTAAGTCCGGTGATCTCGGCCACCTCAGTCAAGGCGAGCGATCCACCGGCAGCTTCTATGATCTCCAGAATCTCGAACGCGCGGTCGACCGCTTGCGCGCCCCCGCCTTGTTTCGGTGACGTTGCCATCGCGACCATCTCCGTTCGCCAGCCCGGACTACTTCCAAAAGGCGGAAGTATCCGTCCACATCATGGTACGTCGGTTGATACCCGAGACCCACCCGACTCCGGTGGCCTTGACACACCGGTACGACCGAGCCCACATCGACCAACGTAATAGTGGAAGATGACTACCATATTACGAAATACACCATATGGTATACTGCCTACACTTGTCTACGTCAGTCCCGAACCGACCGCACGTGATCGCCGACACATCATCGCCGCTCGCGCGGGAGGTGTTCCTACCGATCCGCTCGACCGCGACAAGGGGCGGCGCGACGCCCACTGCGAGGTCCGCCGCTCCAACCGGGACATCGCCAGCTGATGTCTACCCAGCTCCACGGGGGGCGGCGGCAGCGGGTCGGCCTCCGTTCTCACACAGCGTCGCGCAGGCGACAAATCACAGTGCCGCACAACGCAATAGCGCGCCGCGCCGACAGGCGCAGTATTAGGGCGCGGATGGCAATCGGTGGACTGCCTGTCGAACAGTGGCGGCTCCTTAGTCACGAGGCCGCCGGCCCCAGTTCGGTTTAGGTGTGCCGTGGTCTCGCCACATACCAGCAATGGCCACACCTTGACAAGTGGTAGTTGGTGCGATTCACTATTACCACAAAATGAAAGCCTTATTCCATATTATGGAAGCAAAACGTGGGAGGGAGGCTTCCGTCACATGGCGGAATTGTTCTGCAACGGAGGGGCCATGCGCGGCGGCAACCTCCATCAGAACGTCTCGCAACATCGGTTCCTGGGCGCGGTGACGACCGCGCCGAAATACCGATTCTTCTCGGTGCGAGACGAATTCCCGGCGCTGCTGCTCAACGAAACCGGCGGCGCCGCAATCGAAGGCGAGCTCTACGAGGTGCCCATAGACAACATTCGCAGCGATTTCCTGCCGTCGGAGCCAGCGAAGCTGGAGCTCACCGTGGTTCATCCCCCGCCACGCACCCCGGTGACCGAACCCAGAACGGACAAATCATGAATGAGCCCCTCGACCTGATCTTCCGCGCACCCCGTGTGATCACAGCGGCCGGCGAAGTCGCGCGCACGATCGGCGTTCGCGACGGTCGCATCATCGCCATCGAACCGCTGGACTCCACACTCGAAGCCGAGCGGGTCGTGCAGCTCGGCACCGACGAGGTGCTGATCCCCGGACTGGTCGACACCCACGTCCATGTCAACGACCCCGGCCGCACTGAGTGGGAAGGGTTCGCCAGCGCGACCAGGGCCGCCGCCGCCGGCGGGGTCACCACGATCGTCGACATGCCCCTCAACAGCATCCCGCCCACCGTCGACACCGACGCGCTCGAAATCAAACGCAAGACGGCGGCCGAGCAGGCCTACGTCGATGTCGGATTCTGGGGTGGCGCGGTTCCTGGCAACGTGCCACAACTGCGCGCGCTGCACGACGCCGGCGTTTTCGGGTTCAAATGCTTCCTGCTGCATTCAGGGGTCGACGAATTCCCGCCGCTGGATCCCCACGAACTCGAGCTGGCACTGCGCGAGATCGCCTCGTTCGGTGCTTTGATGATCGTGCACGCCGAGGACGCCCACAGCATCGACCGTGCACCGTCGCCCAATGGCGAGCGGTACGCCGATTTCTTGGCGTCGCGGCCCCGCGGCGCAGAGAACCTCGCCATCGCCGAGGTGATCGAACTGGCCAGATGGACGGGGTGCCGAGTGCATATTCTGCACCTGTCCAGCTCGGACGCGTTGCCGATGATCGCCTCCGCCCGCCGTGATGGCGTGCGCTTGACGGTCGAGACCTGCCCGCATTACCTGTCGTTCATGGCCGAGGAAATCCCGGCCGGGGCAACTCAATTCAAGTGTTGCCCGCCGATCAGGGAAGCCGGCAACCGAGAGTTGTTGTGGCGCGGGCTGGCCGACGGCACCATCGACTGCATCGTCTCCGATCACTCGCCGTGCACCGCCGAACTCAAACGCTTCGACATCGGGGACTTCGGTGTCGCCTGGGGCGGCATCGCGTCGCTGCAATTGGGCTTGCCCGCTATCTGGACCGAGGCCCGCCGTCGTGGTCACACCCTGCTCGACGTTGTGCGGTGGATGGCCGAAAACCCCGCCCGCCAAGTCGGTTTCACCACCAAGGGGCACATCGCCCTGGGCTATGCCGCTGACGTTGCGGTGTTCGCCCCCGACGAGGCATTCGTCGTCGACAAGACCAAGCTCCACCACAAGAACCCGGTCAGCGCGTACGACGGGTTGCCGCTGGCCGGTGTGGTTCGCAGCACATGGCTCGGCGGCCAACAGCTCGACCTCGACGAGGCGCCGCGCGGGCGTCTGCTCGCCCGCGGAACCGCCTGACCCGCCCGTTCCCCGTCCGCCATCCCCACAGCGGCCTCGCCGCCGTTTGCGCTGCTCCTGCAGGCCGGTCGATGGCTGCTGCGCGCCTCCGCCGCGCCTACTTGATCGGCGAAAAACCCACAAATTCCCTCTTGACCCCGCCTCGGGCCTGCATCACACTAGAGACACAAAAATGGAATCCTATTTCCATAATATGGAATTACTCCATGGCGGTTTCGCCGCCGCAACCCAAGGATCCCCAACCCGATGCTCATCGACCAGCTCCCATCAGCGCAGCCCGCACCGGTTGTACCGGCCCCACATCCGAGCGGTGCCACCGAGCTCAGCCCGCGGCTGTACAACCGAGATCTCGCACCGACCAAGACGGAAGGGCGCCGCTGGAGCGGCTACAACATCTTCGCGCTGTGGGCCAATGACGTACACAGCCTGGGCAACTACGGGTTCGCCCTTGGGTTGTTCGCCCTCGGCCTCGGCGGTTGGCAGATCGTGGTGTCACTCGGCATCGGCGCCGCGCTTCTGTTCGTGCTGCTGACGGTTTCCGGCTACATGGGCTATCACACTGGGGTTCCTTTCCCGGTGATGAGCCGCATCGCTTTTGGAGTGCGGGGAGCACAGCTGCCCGCGTTGATCCGCGGCGGCGTCGCGATCGTGTGGTTCGGCATCCAGACCTATCTGGCCTCGCTGGTGCTGCGGGTATTGCTGATCGCCCTGGCACCCGGACTCGACCGTCTGGACCACAACGCGATCCTCGGCCTGTCCACCCTGGGCTGGCTCACCTTCGGCTTCCTCTGGCTGGTGCAGACCTGGCTGGTGCGGCACGGGATGGACATGATCCGCAAGTACGAGGCCTTCGCCGGGCCGATCATCCTCGCCACCATGGCCGCACTGGCCGGTTGGATCTTCATCAAGGCGGGCGCCTCGATCGCTTGGTCGCCCAACAACGCACTCACCGGCGCCGCGATGTGGGAGCAGATACTCGCCGGCAGCGCGCTGTGGGTGTCGATCTACGCCACCTTCGTCCTCAATTTCTGCGACTTCACCCGCGGCTGCAAGACGCGCCGCTCAATCGTCGGCGGTAACTTCTGGGGCATCTTCATCAACGTGCTGTTCTTCGGCGCCGTCGTCGTGACGATGGCCGGTGCACAGTTCAAGATCGACGGCAAGGTCATCGGGAGCCCCGCAGACATCGTCCACGCCATCCCCAACACCGCTATCCTGGTCGCCGCTTCCCTATCGCTGCTCATCCTGACGATCGCGGTGAATCTGATGGCCAACTTCGTCGCGCCGATCTACGCGCTGACCAACCTGTTCCCCAAGAAGCTCAACTTCGCCCGGGCCGGACTGGTCAGCGCCGTCATCGGCCTGGTCATCCTGCCGTGGAATCTGTACGACAGCCCGGTCGTCATCAACTACTTCCTGGGCGGCCTCGGTGCCCTGCTCGGCCCGCTGTTCGGCATCATCATCGCCGACTACTGGCTTGTTCGCCGCGGCAAGATCGACATCCCCGCGCTGTACACCGAAGATCCCACCGGTGCCTACCACTACCGGGGTGGTGTCAATTTGCACGCGGTCGCGGCGTTCATCCCTGCCGCCGCGCTGTCACTGCTCATCGCCTTCACTCCGGCACTGCACGCGGTGTCCCCGTTTGCCTGGTTCATCGGCGCAGGCCTCGGCGCAGCAATCCAATTCGCGATCGCCGACCGCACCGCCCGCTTCGACGATGTGTCCGGCGAGCCAATTGCCGTCGAGTGCGCGCACTGACGAAAACCCCTCTCTTCCAACCCATATCGACACCGGAAGACACCATGAGAATACTCGTCGTCAACGTCAACACCACCGAATCCATTACCGAAGCCATCGGTAAGCAAGCCCAGGCCGCCGCCTCGCCTGGCACCGAGATCGTCGCCCTCACACCACGACTCGGCGCCGAATCCGTGGAAGGTAACTTCGAAAGCCACCTCGCCGCGGTCGCGGTGATGGATGCGGTACGCACCCATACGGAACCGTTCGACGCGGTCATCCAGGCCGGCTTCGGCGAGCACGGCCGCGAAGGGCTGCAGGAGCTGGTAGACGTGCCCGTCATCGACATCACCGAAGCCGCAGCTATCATCGCGATGCTGATCGGCCGCACCTACTCGGTGGTCACCACCCTGGACCGCACCGTGCCGATGATCGAAGATCGGCTGATGCTGGCCGGACTGCACACACGCTGCGCCTCGGTCCGTGCCAGTGACCTGCCGGTGCTGGCCCTCGAAGAGGATCCCCAAGCCGCTGTCGCCGCAATCGTGACCCAGGCCCAAGCCGCCGTCCATGACGACAAGGCGGAGGTGATCATCCTCGGCTGCGGCGGCATGGCCGGACTCGACCAGCGCATCCAGCAGGACTGCGGCGTCCCGGTCGTCGACGGCATCAGCGCCGCCGTATCGCTCGCCGAATCGCTGGTGGCCATGCACCTTTCGACCTCGAAGATTCGGACGTACGCTGCGCCCCGGCCCAAACGGATCACCGGTTGGCCGATCACGGGAGGAAGCGACCGATGAGCGTCGGCGGCGGCACTACCCCCCAACCCGTCGGCCGCGGCCCGTCGGCCGCGGAAGTGCCGGCCGGGTTCAGCCCGCGGCTGTACAACGAGGATCTCGCGCCGGCGCGGGAGCGCAAGTGGGGCACGTGGAGCTTGTTTTGCATGTGGATGTCGGACATCCACAGCATCGGCGGCTACACCTTCGCGGCCGGCCTGTTCTTCCTCGGGCTGTCCGGCTGGTGGGTGCTCTCCGCGCTCGTGGTCGGCATCGTGCTGGTGTTCTGGCTGATGAGCCTCTCCGGGTTCGCCGGGCAGAAGCTGGGGGTGCCCTATCCGGTGATCGCGCGGATTTCCTTCGGCGTCTTCGGAGCGAACCTGCCTGCGCTGCTGCGCGCGGTCATCGCCATCGCGTGGTACGGCATCCAGACGTGGCTGGCGTCCCGCGCGGTCGTCATCATCGCACTGCAGATCTGGCCCGACCTAAAGCGGTTCGCCACCAACAACTTCCTCGGCGAGTCGACCGTTGGCTGGGCCGCGTTCCTGTTGATGTGGGGCGTGCAATTGTTGCTGCTGCGCAACGGGATGGAGACGATCCGCCGGTTCCAGGACTGGGCGGGCCCCGCGGTCTGGGTGGCGATGTTCGCACTCACCGTCTACATCCTGGCCAAGGCGGACTGGAACATATCGCTGAACCTGTCCAACAAGGCACCGCAGTTTGGCGCGGTACACGCCTTCTTCGCAGCGGTGGCCCTCGTCGTCGCATACTTCTCGACGCTGCTGCTCAACTTCTGCGACTTCGCCCGGTTCGCTCCGGACCGGCGGGCCGTCGTGATCGGCAACTTCTGGGGCCTGCCGGTCAACTTCATCGCCTTCTCGGTGGTGTCTGTGCTGGTCACCGCCGGGACGTTCGCTGTGTACGGGGAGTACATCACCGACCCCGTCGAGGTCGTCGGGCGCATCGACAACGTGGTGGTCCTGCTGCTCGGTGCGGTGACCTTCGCCGTTGCCACGGTCGGAATCAATGTCGTCGCTAACTTCGTCTCCCCCGCATATGACCTGGCCAACGTCGCTCCGCGGCACATCGACTTCAAGCGCGGCGGCCTGATCAGCGCACTGATCGCACTAGTCATCACACCATGGAACCTCTATAACAGCCCGGACATCATCAACACATTTCTCGGCGGTCTGGGCGCGCTGCTCGGTCCCCTTTTTGGGGTGATCATGATCGACTACTACGCGCTGCGCCGGCAGCGGGTCGACGTCGAGGACCTCTTCAGGGAGCAGGGTCGCTACGCCTACCGCAGGGGGTGGAATCCGTTGGCCGTGATGGCCTTTATCGTGGGTTCGGTGCCGGCCGCGGTCGTCGCACTGACCCCAGGGCTCGCGATGTGGGCGCCGTTCTCGTGGTTCATCGGCGCCGCCATCAGTGGGATCGCCTATGCGGTTCTCGCGCGGGGGCGTTCCCAGATCGGTGCTGACGACACCCCCCTTATTGATCCGAGCCGCAGCCCAGGGTCATAGGCGTCCGCACGGAGTAGCTCGGCATGCGACCGGTGGGATTACGGCGGGGAAACTGCTCCGGCATCTTCGATGAGCAACACCATGGCGAAGGATCATCGTGAGTGCCCCGCTGGGTGAGCTCTCCCGCGCGATCGACCTCGCCGGGGTGTTCGCCAACGCGGTGCTCGGCGGTGTCGTGGCTCGCGAGCTCAACATGGATCCAGTCGGATTTGTTGCGCCGGCTATCGCGTCGGGGCTGGGCGGCGGCCTGATCCGCGACACCCTGCTGCAGCACGGACCGCCAGTGGCATCAACAGACACGCTGCACGGCGCCAGTCTCGTTGCCGCGACTGCCAATTCGACCGTCACGGCGCGCCGGCCATTGCATCACCAGCACAGCCCCAAGCACGAGTGCGCCTCCAACCACCTGCACCGCGCCAAGCGACTCACCGAACGCTGTCGCCGCGAGAGCGACAGTGACCACTGGCTCCAGCGTCGAAAGGATCGACGCCGCCGACGGCCCCACCCGAGCCAGGCCGGCGAAGAAGCAGAGTATCGCCGCGACGGTGCTCACGATCGCTATCGCAACCACCCATGCCCAGCCGTCGGCACCGAATGTGAGCTGCGGACCACCGTGCATGACGGACGCCAACGCGAAGGTGCATGTCGCGCCGACACATACGAAGGCCGACAGCGCAATCGGCGGCACGCCGACGCCGGCGCGGTCGCCTACGAGGATATAAACCGTATAAGCCAGCGCAGAGCCGAAGCCCATCGCCGTGCCCAGCGTGTCGAGGCTGCCCGACGCCGCACCCACCAGCACGAGCGCGGTGCCCGTGAGTGCGATGAGAAGCGCGGTGACCCGCCGCGCCGATGCGCGCTCACGTCCGAGCGCGACCGCCCCGATCAGCACCATCGCCGGATAGATGTACAAGATCAGCGCCAGGAGCGATGCGTCCATCCGCTCAAGCGCGCTGAAGTAGAGCCCCGCCTGCGTCGCGTAGCCGATCGCTCCCATCGCCAGCCCGGTGAGCACCGACCGGCGCGGCACGCCACGAAGTGCACCCGTGGTAGCCGCGATTGCCAACAGGACCGCCGCGGCCAGCGCGAACCGGAGAAGTAGCAGGTCTCCGACCTCAACGCCTGAGTCATAAGCAAGCTTGCCGAAGATCGCCATCGCGCCAAACCCAGCGGCAGAAAGCAGGCATAGCAGCGCGCCCATGCGAACCATCGTGACGACGGCAAATGTTCATGTCTATCTCATATTTGTATAGATTAATGTGTAGTATTTCTGCACAATGTTGGATCTGCACCGCCTCAAACTGCTACGAGAGGTCGACGCTCGGGGCACCGTCCACGGTGCCGCGCGGGCCCTCGACTACACCCCGAGCGCGATCTCCCAACAACTCGCAGTGCTTGAACGGGAGGCCGGAGCGAAACTGCTTGAGCGCACTGGTCGCAACGTACGACTGACCGAGTCCGGGCGGGTGCTCGTCCGCCACGCCGCGACGCTGCTCGACGGCGTCGAGGCGGCCGAAGCGGAGCTGGCGAGCATCGCTGCCGGCCGCCCAGCCGGCGTCGTGCGAGTGTCCGCTTTCCAGTCCGCGTTCTTGCGGATCGTCGCGCCGGCCGTGGCGGCGCTGGCACAAGGGAATCCCGACATCCGCGTGGAGGCGACCGAACTCGAAGTCGAAGAGGGCGTGCCCGCCCTGCGCCTGCGACAGCTCGACGCCGTCGTCGGCGACGAGTACGAGGGCCAACCGCGCCCAGTCCACGCCGATCTAAAGCGCGCGCCGCTCCTGCGTGAGCAGGTTCGCCTCGTCATGCCCGCCACGCATCCGCTCGCATCGCACCGCCGGGTGCCGATGTCGCGTCTCGCGAATGCGGAGTGGGCCGCGTGCCAGCCCGGCACCGGTCACCGCGAGATGCAGATCCGTGCATGCCGCCGACTCGGTGGCTTCGAGCCCGACCTCCGCTATGCGTCGGACGACTTCCTGATCCTTTTGGAACTCGTCCGCACGACCGGTGCATGCGCGCTGCTCCCCGACCTCGTACTGAGCTACGGTGCGCCGGGCGTCGTAGTGCGCGCAATTGCCGAGGGCACGATCGTGCGCGAGGCGTTCCTGCTGACCCGAGCGACCCGCACCCCAGCCGTGGAGGCGGTCGCCGCCGCGCTCACGGCCGCGGCGCAATAGAAGCGCTGCCTCGTCCCGGTCAGATGTCTCGCCTGACGCAGCGCGCAGCAGCTGAAACTCCGTCACCACGTGTTGTCGTCGAACAGCTCAACGCGCTAGGGAACGATGAGAGCCTTCACGACCCGCTGGGCTTCGACGTCGTCCAACGCATCTTGGGCGTGTAGGAGGTCGTACTCGCCACTGATCAGATCGGTCCAACGGAATTGCTTGGCGTACTTGGCCATCACGTGCACCGACCGGTAGAGATGCCCCACATCACTACCCCAGCACCCGCGTATCTCAAGGTGCTTCTGGTTGAGATCAAGGTGCGGATTGAACGAAGTGTCTCCGACATTCGTGTACTGGCCGACCACTATGTACCGGCCGGCATCCCGAGTCAGACGCATGCCTTCGGGAACCGCCGACGGTACGCCGGTGGCTTCGATCGTGATATCGGCGCCTCGGCCTCTGGTGAGATCACGAACTGCATTCAACCGTTCTTCCTCTGTGGAGCGGGCGATGTCAATAACGACGTCAACACCGAACCTTTTCGCTGCAGCGAGGCGGACTTCCGGGCCGACAGGACCGGCACCTTGAATGACGATAGTGTCACCAAAGCGGACTTGGCGACGGCACATTCCTCTCGGTTGAAAGTATTGGGCGACACGGTTGCGACTGGGCAAAATCGTCACGTCTCCACTCATTGAGCGGCACCCACCCAGTCTTATCGCTGTATGCCGTTCCCCTTAATCACCCGCAGACAAAGCGGCACCGGACGGTTTACACGCCTGCAGAACAGGTGACCGCTGGGCGACTGGCGCCTATCTCGCCAGTAGTCATGCCCACGGCGCCCGGACGGTCTACAACTCCCGCGTCGACTCCATCTACAACGGCCCCAAGGCAACTGGCTAGTCACCGCCGGCGATCGATCGGTGCGGTGGACGGAACTACGCGCCCCGCTGGCGCAGGTCGGTGGCGGCCGAATTCACTGCTTCGGTGACGCGGCTGACGATCGGGCTGTCGAGCTTCCAGCGCTGCCAGTACAGCGGCACATCAAGGTATGTCTCGCTGACTCGCACGAACGAACCGTCGCCCAGACGACGTGCCGCGAGGCTGTCGGGGAACATGCCCCAACCCAGCCCCGCGCGCACTGCCGCCCCGAATCCCTCCGCCGTTGGCACAAAGTGTTGCGGACGCCTGACGTCACGGCGAAACACCTTGCGCACCAACATGTCCTGCAGCGCATCGTCGCGGTTCCACGCCAGCGACGGCGCCTCGGCCACCGCATGGACGGTGAAGCCGCCGGACAGGTACCGCTCGATGTAGCCCGGGCTGGCCACCGGCACATACCGCATCACGCCCAGCGGCTGGACCCGACACCCCGGCACCGGGTGTCGCTCGGTCGTCACGGCACCCATCACCACGCCCTCGCGCAGCATTCGCGTCGAGTGATCCTGATCCTCGATGCGAACGTCGAACACGACGTCGCCGAGCGCGGCGAACACCCCGGTGAACCATGTCGCCATCGAATCGGCGTTGACCGCCACCGCAATGCGCGCCGACGCACCGTCGCCGCCGCCCATCTCGGCCAGCGCCTCAGCCTCGAGCAAGGCTGTCTGCGCGGCCAGACGCAACAGCGGCACGCCCGCAGCCGTCGCCGTAGACGGCTTTTCCCGTACCACCAGCACCTGACCCACCCGCTGCTCGAGCGCCTTGATCCGCTGGCTCACCGCCGACGGTGTGACATGCAGCCGCTCCGCTGCCGCATCAAAGCTGCCGAGCTCTATCACCGCCGCGAAGGCAGCAAGTTGTTGACCGTCCACATTCACATTAGTAATGCTAATGTATAGAAAGAATTCTTAGTTTTACTGATCCGATCCGCCTTCCTACCGTGGAGGCATGAGCTCGCCCCTGGTCCTCGGCTTCATCGCCTCTTTCACCCTGATCGCCGCAATCGGTGCCCAGAACGCGTTCGTGCTGCGCCAG
>Ga0310900_10000050_pt1 | contig 26358 bp, 14 predicted proteins | sample C24D1metaG_FD_203879 | JGI IMG/M metagenome (GOLD analysis project Ga0310900, IMG submission 203879) | Lab incubated soil microbial communities from West Virginia University Organic Research Farm, Morgantown, WV, United States - C24D1 | ecosystem: Environmental > Terrestrial > Soil >...
AGATGTCACCTCGTGCATTCATGGCCATGAAGTGCGCTTCTCCGAACTGATCGGGATCTTTGCCATATCCTCTGCCGGCAACCGCGACGACTTTGCCCGAGTCTCTATCCACCTTCATCAACTGCCCATCGAGGCCGGAAGTCATCCAGAGCTGCCCAGATGGATCGATGTGCAGTCCCGACACGAGCGCAGGCATTTCGAGCGTTCGAAGCAGCGCGCCATTGGCGTCGTACACCCGCATGATGCGCTGCTCGCGGCTCGACGCGTACACCGTGCCGTTCTTGTCCACCGCAATCGTGTGGACGTTTGCGCAATTGCCCTCTTTGGGTTGAACGCGCAGCGTGGACAGGTACTTGCCGGAGCGATCAAACTTGTCAACCCGGGGATCAAGTCCGCCGTGGCTGTTGGCCACATAGACATTGCCCGCGCCGTCGAAGCCGACATCGGTCGGCTGATTAAACAACTGCGTGCCGCTGGCCGGGTTCCATTTGCCCGCCTGCCCCTTGGTCCCGAGCGTCATCAGGAGTTTGCCGTTGCGATCCAGTTTCGAAACGGTGTGCGCATTCACGTCGGTGATCCAGATGTTGTCGCCGGCGTCGATTCGCATCCCGTGTGCGCGCACAATCTGTAGTTCGCCTCCAAACGCCTTGACGAACTTGCCAGTCGCATCGAATTCGAGAACAGGCGGCTTTCCTACCTCGGGACGGTGATACACGAAGATATGGCCGCGGGAATCCACCGCGACACTCGCGGTCGACGTCTCTTCGTTGCCGGCTCCGCTCGGCCACTGCAACCCGGCTAGTGCGGGCGTGTATCCGAGAGCGGGTCCTGGAACCAGGTTGGCCGGGCGGGAGGCAAACCGTGCGAAAAGGTCACCGCCACCGCCGGCGCGAGCCGCCCGCGCTGGTGCTTCCGCAGCCGCACCCCCAACCGGGGCGCCACGGCCGCGTGCTCCTGGACCGCACTCCGCCGGCACCAGTTCCTGAGCCAACACATCTGTCGTGACGCAAAGACCCAGGAAACACAGCAATGCCAGTCTCATACTCCTCCCTAGCGGAACCGAGGCCAACGGTGTGTGATTTCGACTCGGATGATGATCCTCGGTCTATCGTTGGATCGACGCCCCGCGCTTCGCGCTCGGGGTCGTATCGGCGTCAAGATCTCCCAAAACAAACTGAATGCCCCTGAAAAAGAAGTCGGAGAGATTCGGCGACGCAAAAAACGCCGGCGTATGACCCAATGCAGTGAAAAACACCCGGCCTTTGCCGTAAGTGTGGATCCAGCTGAGCGCGTAGTCAGCGTCCGGACGCACGCAGGGCCGCAGACAGCCCCTACCCTGATTCAAATCCGTTTTTTCGACGTCCATGCTCATCAGGACGTGCACCTTGTCACGCGACAGCGGCCCTTCGACGAAGCGATAGAACTCGTCCTGGTGCACGAATGACTTGCCGCCAAATGCCGCGACGAGCGGGCTCGCCGGGTCGTCGATCTTGACGGTCGCCATTTCAGTCGGTTCGCGGTGGGCGCCCTCGACGGCGCCAAGCATCTGAGCGAACTCCGGCCAGTCCATGGAGGCGTGGCTGGTTCCGTGGTACCCCGCCAGCCCACCCCCTTCACGCACGAACCGGCTCAAGCCGGCGCGAATCTCGGGATCGACGAAGATTTGTCCGACTGTATTGTTCAGAAAAACCGCATCGAACTTCTTCAATCTGTCGTACTTGAAATTCTCCAGATCATTGCTGAAGACGGGTTCGTAGGCGCCGGTCTTCGCGAACAACTCGATCGCCATATTCGCCGCCGGGATCGAACGGTGCCCGCCATTCGTGCCGCCGTAGCCGATGTTTGCGTCGTAGATCAGCAGCTTTCTCGATGCCTTCGGCGTGGCTGAAGGCTTTTGCGGAGTCGCTGCAACAATCTTCTCCCGTTCCTCTGGCGTTAACCGCTCCGGTCCTTTGATGGGGATGCCACGCGAGAGTTGCATCACGCGTTCGGCGACCACGGGCTGCACGGCCTTTTCAAAAGCTTCGAGCGCACGGGAAAGTTCCGCCACGACATCCGACCCGCCGTCCGCACCCGCGATGATAAGCGTCGGCTTCAGCTCACGACGGTAGATGTCAGTCAGGAGCGGCGCGCTCTTGCCAAGCGCGCTTGCATCGCCGAGCTTCAGCACCAGCAGCCGCTCTTTCAGCTGCGCAACTCCATCAAGCGGTGCAACACCATCCCGCACCCAGGTTCCGAAGTCGGCGTACGCCCCGATTCGGGGGCCACGTCCTTGAAGGGCCTCGACCACGGTCTTGAGGCTTCCGCTCAGCGCAACATTGACGCCGAACTCGTCCGCAAGCCTCTCGAGAACCGGAAACGCCGTGGGCGTGCGTGCGACGACGATCGTCTCCACGTCAAGGCTCTTCGCGAACTCAAACTGCTTTCGCGCTGTCGGCTCATCAACGCTGATCTCAGCGGTGAAATACACCGGCATCCGCACACTCAGCGTCGTCATCCGATCCCGGACCGCATTCATTTCACCCGGCGCCAATCTGTAATCCAGGTTTTTTGGAATCTGGGTGCTGACCTTTTGCGTGCTGTCGCCTGCAACGACTGCCAGGTCCATCGCTTCAGCCTTCCGGGCCGCCTCGAGAAATGTGTCCTGCCGGAAGTTTCCGAGCGATACGCCGACCTGCCAACCGAGCAGGTTTCCTACCGCAGTGCGCAGCTGGCGCCACGCCGGCACACGCACCGATGCGGAGCCGCGCGCGGGCACATTCGCCGAAGGCGCCTGCGCCGCACCGCCACCGCGGCCGCCGCCCGGATTCCCGGGCGGCGCCTGCGCGAATCCAATCGTCACGGACGCGAGAGCAGCGGCGATGACAAGTCTTGAGCGCATCAGAATGTCCATTTCAGCGCAATCTGCATGTTTCGAGGCGCGTTGGCCTGAGAGGTGATTCTTCCGAATGTCTCCGGGTTGCCGATGTTGCTCGCCGGGAGCCCGAATTGCACACGATTGAACGCGTTGAACATTTCCAGCCGAATTTGGAGCGTGGAGCGCCCCTGCATCTCGAGTGTCTTCGCAAGAGCCAGATCCTCGTTGTAGAACGCAAACCCGCGCAACCCGTCGATCGTCGGCATCGTTGAACCGAAGGCCGTCGTCGGCTGAACGAATGCCGCGGGATTGAGGTAGCGATCCGCCCGCGGATTAAAATCCTTGGTCTCCAGTTGCATCTCCACTCCCGAAACGATGTTGGCGGTCTGCGGAATGGCGGTGCTGCCGCCGATGCCTTCGGCCGTCGCCCCACCGGAGTACGACGGGTTCGTTTGCGTGGCGCTGACTCCGAGGGTTTGACCGCTTTGGTAACGGAGAATGCCACTGAACTGCCAACCACCGATCACCTTAGCCAGCACACTGGAATTGTCGAGGAACTTCTTCCCCGGACCAACCGGCAACGCATAGAGGAACCCCGCGGCAACCACATGCGGACGATAGGTCGATGGCCGTGCCTGGCTCATCGAGAGATCGTACGCATTCCTGTGCATGGGCGCGTTGTTGACGAAGTTGTTCGGGGCGTTCGTCATCGTGTCCGACCACGTGTAGGCCACGGTCGCATAGAATCCGTCCGCGTACCGCTTATCGAACTTCACCGCCAATGCGTCGTAGGTGGACGTACCTCTCGTATCTGAATTTCGCCCGCCGGGGAACATGTTCGGAAATTGCGGGAAGGGTCGCAGGGCCTGCGCCAACGACGCATTGAATCCTGGATAGGGCGGCTTAAATCCGGCTGCCACAACCAGTGGATCGTTGATGTTCCTGTTCAACAGCGATCCAAGATTCAAGTACTTCGGGTCGAGCTGATTGTAATCCACTCGCACCGGCAGATGATCTCCTCTGGATCCCACGTAGGCGACGTCGATACTCATATGCTTGCCGAGCGCTCTCTGTACTCCAACACTGAAGTTCTGCGATCGTCCGGCCCGGCCGGCCGTGGGATGCCAATAGTTGACGAATCCAGTTAGACCCAGAGTCGGCGTGATGAGTGGCGGAATCACCAGGTCGCGGGCGGGGAAACCCTGTACGAACGAGTAGGCGCCGCTGATGTCGTCCGGTGAAGCCGTTGTGGACGTCGGCCAGTAGGCGTCGTTCTGATTGACGTTGTTACCGCCGCCATAGGCGCCGGTCTGGAAATAGCTGATGCCGTACGCGCTGCGAAGAACCGTCTTGTCGTTCAGCGTGTACGCGACACCGATCCGCGGACCGAGATTGTTTGAGTTTTTGTCGGCCGGCGCGATGCGACTGCCAACTCCGTCGTGTCCGGCGAACACATAGACGCCGGGAAGATTCCCGGCGGCAGGGTTCGGCTTGGTCGTATCGACCATGGAATAGTAGTCATTCGCTTCCGTAAGCGGCGTCAAAATATCGAACCGGAGGCCGTAATTGAGAGTCAGACGCGTCGTGACTTTGAAGTCGTCCTGCGCGTAAAAGCCATACTGCCACGTGCTCTGCCGCGGCTCGTATGGACCATAAATACTCAGACCTGCGTTGTTCACATATCCGAGCAGGAAACTTGCAAGATCGAGCCCTGTGCTGCTGAGGGCAGTCGGCAGGGCTGTCTGATTGCGGGAGAAACTCATGTTCGCCTGGTTCTGGAGATACTTGAACGTTTCCTGCCTTCGGATTTCGGCCCCGAACTTCAAGCTGTGGGCCCCTTTGGTCCACATCAACCCGTCGCTGGCGGTGTAGGTGGTCGCAAACCGATCGTTGTATCCGAGCGCTGTCGAGGTGCCGGTAAAGCTCCAGGATATCCGCGGAAAATGCCCCGTCGCCATCTCCATTCCCTTTAGCCCCAGTTGAATCGGCCATCCCGGTTCATCAAACCTGCTCGGCTGATCCTGCAACTGCGTTTGGCGGTTGTAGCCGATACGAAACTGATTCACGAGATTGGAGCCGAACACCCAGTCATGAGTGCCGCGCGGGAACCAGTAGCCGAAGTCCCTGATCTGCTGGCCGCCAGCCGGATGCGGTATTGCGCTTGGCGTAAAGCCCGGCTCGTCCGTACCGACCACGCTGACGCTCATCCGCTGAGCTCCGGTGATCTGGTGATCGACCTTGACGGCGAAGGTCGTTCGCTCGTTGTTTCTCGCGGGAAGCGTTGCGTTGAAATTCGAATAATTTCCCGGCATGTTCGGAAGCGGGAGGTACGACAGAATCTTCTTGGCGGTCGGATCGATGCGGTCCGCCGGAATGATATTGCCGGGAAACGGATCGCGGATGAACTGGGCGGGGTTGGCCGGATTGGGCCGCGTTGTCAACGGGTCGTAAAGTTGCTGCGGCCAGGCCGAGAAGTCGCCGTTCCGGAACGCCTGAGTCGGCATCGACAAGATACTGTTCGAATCGGCGTCATCAAAGGTGTACCTGTTGAACGATACGAAGAAGAAGGACCTGTTCTTGGCCAATGGTCCGCCGAACGTGCCGCCCCATTCGTGCTCGCGATGGACCGGGACAACGGAATCGAAGTAGCCCTGGGCATCAAACGCCTCGTTGCGCAGGTACTCGTAGAGACTGCCGCGCCAGGAGTTCGTGCCCGACTTCAATACGTAGCGCTCCACGCCCCCGCCCGTATTGCCGTATTCGGCAGAGTAGCCGGCCGTCGCGACCGACACCTCCTCCACCGCGTCCGGAGGGAACGTGACATTGCGGCCGTCCCCACTGATTTCCTGGGTGACCATCGACGCGCCCTCCAGCTGAATCTCTTTCGTGCTGGCCTGGCCGCCGGCAACACTGTCGCCGAAGCCAGTGGGGTTTCCGGCGGTCCCTGGGACGAGCAGCATGAATTGATTGGGACGCCGACTGCCTCCCGCTGTCAACGGAAGTTCGGCATAGGCCGTCGTGTCGAGCGACGCACCAGTCGTGACCGTGTCAGCCTGAACCAGAGTATCTGCCGTGACCACCACCGATTCCTGCGTAGAACCCACTTCGAGCATGACGTTGAGCGTCGTGACGCTTGCGGCCGTGACGCGTACACCTTCGCGGACCTCCGTCTTCATACCGCTGAGAACGGTTTCGACGCGGTACGTGCCGCCCGGCAATGAGGCGAGGTTGTAGATGCCCTCAGCTGACGTGACGGCCGTGCGAACCACACCGGTCTCGACATTGGTCGCGGTGACCGTCGCGCCAGGAACCACGGCCTGAGTTGCATCGGTCACCGTGCCTCGAATTCCTCCGCTCACGGTCTGCGCCAAGACACTTGTGCTTGAAGAGAAAAGGGATACAACAATTCCCAGAATGACGAGTTTGATCCCGATCGACAGTGTGGCTCTCGTGGCGTCCATAGCTGGCTCCTTTAGGAGTTCGAGATACCGCTCGACTGTTGACTGATGTCGCTTTTCTGGCTACTCCCGTGGCTGACTGAACGCCAGCAACACATTTCCGGGACGACCGTTCTGGAATCCGGTATATCCCGACGTGACGTACACCATCCCATTGACAATCGTGGCGCCGGCGGAGCCGATGGACCCTCCGCGTGCCTTCACGCCGTTGACCGTTTCAAAATCCTTTGCCGTGTTGTATTGCCAGATCGGTCTGCCATCGAGCGTTGAGAAGGCGCGCAGCATCCCATCCAACCCGGCACTGAATACAACTCCGGGCATGACGCTCACCGCTGCGCTAATCCCGGTGTGCTGGGCCATCGACTCCTGAGGCGGGATATCGGCGAACCACCGTTCCAGGCCATCCTTCAACCGGACCGCAACCAACCCTCCGTAGGCTCCTCTCATGGCGAAGTACGCTTGCTCGTCGTCCGCTGCGCCACCGAAAAGGATCTGTCCTCTGCTGATGTCCGAGTACCAGACCACCTTCCCTTTGTTGTCTGGATCCAGTGCCCACACGCCACCGGATTTCTGGCCGGCGAGAACGAGCGAGCCGCCGCCCGGCCGGTCGACGAGGATCGTGCCGGCCGAGAAATCCCAATCCGGATTGTCCTTCTCGTCGGGACAGTAATAGCCCGGGGGTCGTCCGCGCGCCGGCCCGCCCGCCCGCGGAGGCGGAAGCGGCACACCTGGGCGGCGATGAGCACTCCGCGGCGGATGACCTGCGGACGACGGCCCCTGCGCGCAACCTGTGTGCCAGACATCGCCGTGCATCGCCTGCGTCACCCACAACACCTTCCCGGTGTTGATGTCCATCGCCATCACTGCGTTGGATCGGCCCAGGTCTGGTGCGGAAAACGCGTTGCCCGTCGAGACATATACCGCCTGCCGCTTGGGATCGATCGTGACGGGTCCCCAGATTCCCGCGCCCGAGGGTCCCAGGAATTTCACGCCGGCGTCATTTTTTCTCTCAGAGGGTTCTTCCGGAATCGTGTACGACTTCCAAATCTGCTTGCCCGTTGAAGTGTCCAGCACCGCAACCAGCCCACGAATCGTGCAACAGGCATAGTTGAAACTGGCCGACTCTGGCTCTTCAAGGGAGGCCACGGGAACGTAGACGCGCCCCTCATGAACCGTGAGGCCCGCGGTGATGCGCGCCAAAGGATGAGCATCGACCCTCGTTTTCCACAGCAGCTTGCCGCTCGACGCGTCGACCGCGTACGCGTTGCCGCGAATGTCGCCGAAGAACGCGGCCGTCTGGGGCGCCCCGCGCTTGACGACGGCTATCGTCGGCGTGCTGCGCAACCCCGCCTGCGCCTGGAACGACCAGTGCACACAGCCGGTGTCGGCATCGAGCGAATAGAGATATCCCGAATCGGAACCGATGAAGACTCTGCCATCGACGACTGTCGGCTGCCCATACGCTGACGACGTCCATGGCAGTCCGAACGCCCATTTCAACTCCAACCTCGCAACCGCAGCCGGTGAAAACCCATGCCGTCGCAAGTCTTCAGTTGCTCCCGACTCTCTGGGCCCGAGACCTCCGGCCGCCTTCGCCGACTGGTAGCGATTGTTTTTCGTCATGTCCGGGCTCCATCCGTTCCAGGACGGCGCGGATAGATTGGTCACCGGAGGAGATGTGGAGCACTTGTTTGGCATGGTCTCGGCTCCCCCACTCGCGGTGGAGCCCAACCGTCTTCCGCTCACCCACTCCGCGATTGCCACTCGCTGTTCGTCCGTCAGGTTCTGCGCATCGGCATGTTTGCGCATCGTGCCAGTGGTCATCGACTGATAGAGCTTCTCTGGCGTCAATTGCTTGAGCATGTCCTGCGACATCGCGTCGTTTGTGCCTTGAATGCCGTGACACGAGCCGCACACATTGCCGAAGACGGTGGCGCCCGCTCCCTCCGTTGCTCGTAGCGCCAGCTCACGCTCCAGCGCGGGAGGGGACGCCTGCTGCTGCGCGAGCGCAGGTCCAGACTGCTGAAAGATGGCCAGTGTGATGGTGAAAGAAATCAGAGCCAGTCCGATTGCTTGAAGCGTCCTCATGGCTTTCCCTCGCTTGTGAGCAGTTGATGACTCGTCCGACGCTCGTGCCACCCGGAGAAAAGTGTCCGAGAACTATCTGATATCCCTGTGGGGTACCTAACGGGGTCACCGGCCCGCACAAGAAGCCGGGGGCCTGTCGTTGGAAACGAACTGTCTCGTTCCGAAGGTCCAGAAACTAGCAGTGCCTTGCTTGGAGTGTCAACACTTTTTTAACTTTACGGCGACACTTGCGGGACCCTGATGGCAGCGACGGACCACCCGCCTGACCAACAAGACTACACCTGCTCCATACGACTGGACCCCGCACCTCATTGCCGCAAGCGCCGCCTTCGTCGCAACCTGTTGAGGTTTTCGTTCTTCGCGATGTTGCGAGTCGTGCGGCTGCACGCCCCGATCGAAGAAGTGTTGACACTCTATTTACAGAGCCATATGCTCTCGACCACACTTCAGACAATCGAACTATTCCACCTCGTGTCAGTTTTTCACACCGCTGTGGGAGGGGAGTCATGTGTAAAGCGGCAAAGCCCCAAGCCAAGGTTCGATCGCTCTTTCTGAACCCGATGATAGCGACGTTTTGGGTCTGCTTCGTTACCCTTGCATGGGCACAAACCGATCGCGGCTCGATCCGGGGCACAGTGCTCGATACCACTGCGGCCGTCATCCCTGGTGCGTCCATAACCGTGACCAACGTAGCGACGGGAGTGAGCGTCGACACCATTTCCACCGCGGCCGGCACATACAACGTTTCGGCGCTTCCGTCGGGCGTTTACAACGTAAAGGTGGAGTTGCAAGGCTTCAAGACCTTGTTGCGGCCCAACGTGGCCGTTTCCGCCGGGAATACCACAGGGTTGGACCTGACGATCGAGGTCGGCAGTATTGGCGAGACGCTCACGGTCGTCGGGGAAGCACCGCTGCTGCGCACCGAATCGAGCGGAACTGGAATCGAGGTGGATGCCAAAGCCTATGTCGACCTGCCGCTCAACTCCGGCGGCGGGCGTCGCTCTTCTGGCTTCCTCGTGCTGGTTCCTGGCTACAGCGGAAACCCGGGCGGTTTTTCTGACGCGATCAATGGCGGCCAGGCAAGCACTAAGGAGCAGCAGCTGGAGGGCGCGTCTATGGTCACGGCTGAAATCACGGGAGACGGCCGCAACGTGACCATGCCTCCGGATTCTGTCCAGGAGCTTTCGGTTTCGACCAGCGGTTATTCAGCGGAGTATGGCAACACCGGCGGCGGTGTGGAACGTTATGTGCTGAAGTCCGGTACGAACCAATTGCACGGCAGTTTCTATGAGTTCATGCGTAATGAGGCGTTCGACGCACGCGGCTACTTCGATACAGTACGGCCGGTTCACCGCGAGCACGAATTCGGCGGAACAATCGGCGGTCCAATTTACCTCAAGAAGTACAACGGGCGGAACCGCAGCTTCTTCTTCTTTTCTTACAACAAATACACAACGCGAGGGGCTGCGGCGACGACGATTCAGTCTGTCCCAACCCAGGCGTTCCGTAACGGTGATTTTTCATCGTTGATCTCACCAAGTCTTCCGGCCAGCCAGCGCATTCAGCTTTATGATCCGGCGACAACGACGCAGGTCGGCTCGACCTTCGCCCGGCAACCGTTCGCGGGCAACATCATCCCGGCGAACCGGTTGGATCCCACGGCCCAGCGAATTATGGCGCTCTATCCGTTGCCGAACCTTTCGGGTGATTTCAACAACTACTCAGCAATTTCTGGGGGCAGCGAGAACAGGCGCTCGACCTACACATTCAAGGTGGATCATCAGTTTAACCAGGCTCACCGGCTCTCGGTGAGTAACGTGGCCACCATCAATCCTACGTTGGGGTCAAACGCAGGGATGCCGGATCCTATCTCAGCCCGGAGCGTCAACAAGTTCACATACTGGTTCCCTCGCGCAACGTGGGATTGGACCATTGGGCCGACTGTTCTTAACCAATTCCGCGTGGCCTACAATCGGCAAACGCAATACCAGGACTCGCCAGTGCGAGACGAGGGCTGGCCGCAACAGCTCGGGCTGTTGGGTATGGAAGACGCCGTCGGCGGGTTCCCTCGCGTTCTCATTGGGAGCTTTTTCCAGTCAGGCGTTGGCAACGGATATAACGACCGTTTTTCCAACACGTTGACGATCAGCAATGCACTGTCCTGGACGACTAACGCCCATAACCTCAAATTCGGTTTTGAGGCGCGCCGTTTACAATCGATAAAGTATCTGGGTGACTGGGCTGTCATCGGTTTTTCCCGCAACGAAACCGCTGATCCCACCAACGCCACGACTCGCTCGAGCACCGGGCTGGAGTTCGCCAGCTTCATGCTGGGACAGGTGGACAACGCCATACTGCCGCTATATGGCGACTTCATTCCTGAATTCAACACCTACCAGATCGGGATGTACGTGCAGGACGATTACAAGCTCACGTCGCGCCTGACATTGAATCTCGGCTTGCGGTACGACATGTTCACTCCAACGGCGGAGGCGAACAACTGGTATGCGATGGTGAATACTACTCAGCCGAATCCGGCGGCTGGCAATCTGCCGGGTGTTTATACGTTTGCGGGTCAGGATGGTAATGGGGCGCGTCTGTCGCCGGCGGACCACAATCTGCAAACCTTTGCTCCGAGACTTGGACTTGCATACAAGCTGAATGACAAGACGGTGATACGCACCGGGTATGGGGTGAGCTACTTCCAGTCAGGCGCCTACGGAGGTGGCGGTCCCAACACCGCGCTGAACGACGGCTATTGGATCAACAACTCGACGACGTCGGCGAATACCGGCGTCACTCCGGCCTACACATTTCGTAATGGTTATCCAGCGAGCGCCACGATCATTCCGCCAAACACAACCCCGGCGCTGGGCGTCGGATCGGGCCTCGTCAACTACTGGCATCCGAATGCCGACCGTACGCCTTACATGCAGAACTGGAACGTGAATATCCAGCGCCAGCTCACTGCCAACCTGAGCATCGATGTGGGCTATGTGGGGTCTAAGGGCACGAACCTCTCGCAGCGTTCGGACATCAACCAGCTCGACCCCAAGTACATCACGGATCCAGTTGCTGGTCCGCTGCTGAACAGCAACATCAGTGCGCCGGCGGTGGTGGCTGCGGGATTCACCACTCCCTACCCGACGTTCACCGGCACTTTGGGACAGGCGCTGCGCCCATTCCCCCAGTTCATAGGAATGGTGCCGGGCGGCAGAAGCTCCGACAACGATGGCACCTCCAGCTATCACTCTTTCCAAGTTCAGTTGCAGAAGCGTTTTTCCCATGGGTTGAACGCAAGTGTCGCTTATACGCATGCGAAGTCGCTGACGGACGCTGCCTACAACTTCGTGAACAATGCGACAGTGCATCGCAGCATCTACGACTCCTCCCTCAACATGTCCGTTTCGCCTCTCGTCCGTCCGAATGTGTTGGGGATTGGGTTCAACTATGAACTTCCGTTTGGACCTGGAAAGTCGTTCCTCAATGGCGAGGGAATTCTGGGCAAGCTGGTGGGCGGATGGCAGGTGAATGGGATCATGCGCTACCAGACGGGTACACCGCTGGGTGTCAGTGCTCCTCAGAGCAATCCTACCTATGGCAGTGTGAGTACCACGAGTGGCGGAGTCACAGCGGCGATACCGCAGACTGCTGATCGCGTGGCGGGCGTGCCGATGACATTGTCCACCGACAATTTCAACCCCCGGACGGATCGTTACTTGAACCCGGATGCGTTTGCGTTACCTGCGGGCGTCTTCGGCAACACAGCTCAGCTGATCGAAGGGCTATACGGGCCGACATCGAAGAATGAGGACATGAGCCTGATTAAGAAAATCCGGATCAGCGACGGCGTGAACCTGGACCTGCGGTTTGAGGCATTTAACGTGTTCAACCGGGTTGTGTGGGGAAATCCCAGCACAAACCGTGGTACTCCGCAGACGTTCGGGGTCATTAGCAGCCAGGGGAATTCGCCGCGCAACGGACAAATCGCGGCGAAGATCACATTTTAATGATCAACGGGTATCGCCTTCACAGGCGAGTCCCAAGGTGAGCCTATGAAACTCATCAGGCGTGCAATGAAACTCGTGTTCGTTGTTTTGCTGACCGCAGTGTTTCCCCTTGCCCTCGCACAACAACCGGAAGCACCTCCACAAGAGCCGATTCTCGGGCGCCCTGGGTACCCTGCGCGTCCTTATAACGAGAACCGTGAAGGCTACGGCGCTGGATTCTTCGGCGACTATTGCATGCAGTGTCACGGTAACCCGGCCGAAGAGCGCGCCCCGGATCCAGCTGCCATCAAGCAGATGCCTCCAGAACGGATCTATGCCGCCCTTACAACAGGCTCCATGAGAGAGATGGCCCGGGACCTGACCGACGATCAGAAGAAAGGTATTGCTGAATACATGTCCGGCAGGAGGCTGGGCTCGAGCGGGAGCGGCGATGCGAAAACCATGTCGAACCGCTGCTCCAACACGCCGCCTGTTCGGCCGGACCGTGCTGCTACGTGGGCAGGATGGAGCCCGGGGCTGTCGAACGCGCGCTTTCAGGATGCCAAGGCAGCGGGTCTGACGGCGAGCGACGTTTCCAAACTCAAGCTCAAGTGGGCATTCGGCATTCCAGCGGCAATGTCGATGTATTCCCAGCCGTCTTTCTTCAGCGGAAGAGTCTTCGTCGGCTCAGACAGCGGCTACGTGTATGCGGTCGATGCAATCAGGGGCTGCGTCTATTGGTCGTTCCAGGCACAGGCGGGAATCCGAAGCGCTGCCACTATTGGAGCGGTCAAACCGGGCTCCTCGAAATACGCAGCGTACTTTGGTGACGTGCGCGGCAATGTTTACGCGGTGGATGTCCAGAGCGGCGAACTGTTGTGGCGCATCGCTGCGGACCCGCACCCGATGTCCCGAATTGTTGGTGCTCCAGTTCTGCATGAGCGGCGTCTTTACGTCCCGGTCACCATGCTGGAGGAAGTCGAGTCCAACAGTCCGAATTATCCGTGCTGCTCCGGCCGCGGAATCATCCTTGCGCTGGATGCCGAGACCGGAAAACAGATCTGGAAGACGTACACGATCGAAGAAGAGGCCTTTGTCATTAAAAAGACACCGAATAAGGATGTCTGGGGGCCTTCCGGAGCCGGTGTCTGGAACACGCCGACGCTGGATCTGAAACGCCGGGCGATTTACTTCGGAACCGGCAACGGCTTTACTGGGGCGACCAGGACGTCCGACGCGATCTTCGCCCTGGACATGGATACCGGCAAGGTGCTCTGGATCTTTCAGGCCACGGAAAACGACATCTGGCATGTTGGCTGTCCCCAGGGCGTCCCGGGAATACCCAACACCGGACGCGGCGGTCGCGGACGCGGCGGCCCTCCACGAGAGGACTGCGTGCCACTCGTCACAGCTCCGGATTGGGATTTCTCTGCTTCTCCTATTCTTGTGAGATTGTCCAGCGGCAGGGAGATGCTCATTGCAGGGCAGAAGTCGGGAGCAGTATGGGCGCTGGATCCGGACAAGAAAGGCGCAGTGATCTGGAAGTATGAGTCTCCGCAGGAACGAGGCCGGATGGGAATCCTGTTCGGAGGCGCGGCAGATGACCAGAACGCGTATTTCAATTCGCGCGGCGGAATCTTCGCCGTGCAGCTCTCGAGTGGCGCCGAAAAGTGGTTCGCTCCGCTCGCCACGCCGGCCGGCGACATGAAGAGTCATCCCGGAGCGAGCGCGGCGGTCACCGCGATCTCCGGTGTGGCGCTGTCCGTCGGCCTGGACGGTATGGTTCGCGCGCTTGATGCAAACGACGGCAAGCTACTCTGGGAGTACAACACCGCGCGAGAGTTCGAGACCGTAAACGCTGTCAAAGCCAAGGGCGGCTCCATGGGTTCCGGAGGAGTCGCCGCAGCAAACGGGATGCTGTTTGTTGCTTCGGGGTACGTCGGGTTCCAGAATGGCGCTCCAGGAAACGTGCTGCTGGGTTTCGCACCGGAACAATAGAAACGCGAAGAACTGGGCTGCAACATTTGAGGTGAAGAAATGGTGAGGATGTTGGTGGCCACGGGTCTGCTGCTGACCGTGACGGTACTGGCTCAGGTGCCGAACAGTCCCAGTGGCAACAATGCGGGCACGACGGGAGCGGGGCTTCGTACGTCAGCTCCGAGGATGTTTGCCGCACGAAGCCCTGGCGGAGGCACGTCGTCGTGGTATGTCGCGGTCCCGCTCGACAGCCTCGGCACGTCTAATTTCACGGAAGCGCTCGCCAGGACAAACGGACGCGTTGCGGGACCATCGGACAACAGTCCCTTGAACACCGGCGCTGCGGAGGTTTCCAGCCGTCTGCTGGATCATCGCGCTAGCGCAAATGACATTGCCGATCTGAAGTCGCGGCTGGCCAGAATTCGCATTGTCTCTTACCGCGTCCCAACCATTAGTCCCGACGAGGCGGAGGCGCGAAGACTGTTTGAGTTCGCCAGGGCTTTAAACATTCCCGTGATTGTTTCGGACGAGCTTCCTGCCTCATTGAGCGCGGTAGACCGACTGGCGCGCGAATTCAACGTCAGTGTCGCTCTCTCGAGCCCCGTTGACCCTCGGGAACTGGCCAAAACACTCGCCGGCCTCAGCTCGAAGGTTGGCGCCTGCGCAAATCCCGCGAGATGGGCAGAAATGGGAGTCAAGCCGGAGGAAGCGGTATCGTCCCTGAAGGGGCGCATCATCGGTGTGCGCGTGCGCGGAAAGATTGATTCCACCTTTCTTCAGGCAATCTACCGATCGGGAACTCAGCCGACGTTCGTCACGGTTGATTACCAGGGGTCTGGGGATCCCGCAACAGAGCTCGATAAGGCCCTGAGCGCCTTCGAAGCCGCCTTCGTTCCCGTTGCGGTGGCGCGGCTCTCCGACGTCGGACGAGCAACCCCTCCCCGTGGCGAGGAGGCTCTTTCGCCGGAAGACAAGAGCAAGGTCTCGGCAGCGGTCCCGGCGGCGGCTTCGGCGAAGCCGAAAAAACCGCGAAAGCTTCTGGTGCTGGACCTGAATGGAAACCATCCCTCGACCGCATTCGCAAACTACGCCATCCGGTTGTGGGCGGACAGAACGCAGGCGTTTGCTCCGGTGTTCTCCAACGACTTCGACAATCTGAAATATCCCAAGATCCGTGAATACGACGCGGTGTTCTTCAACAACACCATGGTGTTTCAAACCATTCCCGATCTCGCCGTTCGCGAAGGACTGCTGCGCTACGTGCGCGAAGGTGGCGGATTCGCCGCCTATCACGCCGCCATTGCCACCTCTCCCGACTGGGAAGACTATGGCGACCTGATCGGCGTCAGGCTGGCGGGAAGCAGTATTCCTCCGGCAGCGATCCCTCCGAAGGTCGATGCCGATCATCAGAAGGGTGTCGTAAAAATCGACGACCCACGCAGCCCGCTCATCGCGGCACTACGCGGGAAGAATTTCGAGTGGGAGGATGAGTACTACGCGATCCACAAGTTCTCCCGCGACAAGGTTCACGTGCTATTCAGCCTCGACCCGGAAAAGATGGTCCCTGAAATGTGCGGCACCTGCCAGCGCATGAAAGGGAACGTGCCGCTCGCGTGGATTCGTAGCTACGGAAAAGGCCGCGTGTTCTATACACCGCTCGGCCATCACGGAACGTATTTCCAGTCGCCGGAGCTATCACGAGTCATGCTCGACGGCATTCAATTTGTGTTAGGCGATCTCGATTCAGACACGACTCCTGGCAAAAGATAGGAGTGAAGGATGACTTCAATGAGGCTGCTACAGCATTTCGCTGTTCTCACACTCATGACGCTCACCCGATCCGCAATGGCGCAGCAGACAACACCGGTGGGCGCGCCTCCAGTTCCGACCGATGGAATTTCCGAAGGCCTGCCGTACAAGCTTTTCCAATTCCATTGCACCGGCTGCCACGGAAACATTGCAGAAGCGCCGCCAGTGGACATTCTTAAGAAGCTGACACCCGAAAAGATTTACGAAGTCATCTCCACTGGGTCCATGAAGGGCCAAGCGGCCCATCTCAAGGATGATGAAAAAGTTGCGATAGCGGAAGCACTGGGTGGCAGAAAGATGGGCAAGTCTGTGAGTGGCGATGCCAGCACAATGTCAAACCGCTGCCCGGCAGATCTGGCTTCCAAAAGCGCTCCATCCGCCGCGTCGTGGAATGGATGGAGTCCAGACCCGGAGAACAACACCCGCTTCCAGACCGTAGGGGCAGCGAAGATGACACCTGCGTCGGTTGCCAGGCTTCAGCTGAAATGGGCGTTCGGCCTTCCAGTTACGACGTCTGCTTATAGCCAACCCGTAGTGGTGGGCGGCAAGCTGTTTATCGGGTCCGACTCGGGATATTTTTATGCCCTGGATCCGTCGACAGGCTGCGTGCACTGGTCCTTTCGAGCCAACGCCGGCATTCGCAGTACTCCCATGATCGGCCCTGTTCAAGCTGGGTCCTCGCAAGCTGCGGCATTCTTCGGCGACATTCGCGGCAATGTGTATGCGGTAGACGTTTCACACGGCGACCTCCTGTGGTCCGTGCCGGTCGATTCTCATCCACTTTCCCGCATTACGGCCGGCGTCAGGGTCTATGACGGACGCGTTTATGTTGCCGTGGCATCACTCGAGGAACCCGAGGCGGGCAGCTTTACGTACAAGTGCTGCACGTTCCGCGGCATCGTCGCGGCACTCGATGCCACGACCGGCAAGCAAATCTGGAAGTACTACACTCTGCCCCCCGCCACACCCCAGGTCACCTCCACAGGCATCAAGTTCATGGGGCCTTCGGGCGCAGGCGTGTGGGGACCGGTGACGATCGACACCAAACGGCGAGCGGTGTATTTCTCGACCGGCAACGCCTTCTCTGATCCCGACGTGGGCGGGGCGGATGCGGTGATGGCAGTGCACATGGACACCGGCAAGAGCCTTTGGACCAGACAGGTGCTGCGTGGAGACGTGAGGAGCAGCGGCAACTGCGCGGCGGTGACCGCATTAATGAAGTTGCCTGCTGACTATCCGCGCGGCGTCAACCGAAGACCTGTCGGGGATGCGCCTCCAGCTGCTGAGCCTCAGAGTGCCGGGCAAGCTGGTGGGCGAGGCCGTGGAGGGACCGTCAGAACACGTAAGGAAGTTGGCTATCCCGAGAACTACTACTGTCCTGAAAATCGGGGGCCGGACGTGGACTTCTCTGCCGGGGTCATGTTGGTGGATTTGCCGAATGGAAAGAGCCTGGTCGTGGCGGCGCAGAAGTCGGGCGTGGTCTGGGCTTTCGATCCCGATAAGAATGGGGAACTGGTCTGGAACTCCGACATCAGCCGCGGACAGGTGGTCTTCGGCGGCGCAACAGATGGCGAGAAAGGCTACTTCGCTATGCGGGGGGGCGCTTTGGCCGCTGTGCGGTTGTCTGATGGAGTTGAGCAATGGGCGCACTGGATCGATCCTCAGCCGTCAATGCAGAATCATCGCGGTATCAGTGCGGCCGTAAGCCTGATTCCGGGTGCGATTTTTACTGCGGGTCTGGACGGGATGGTTCGCGCCTACTCGACGTTCGACGGAAGACCGATTTGGCAATACGACACGACTCAAAGAGTCCAAACCGTAAACGGAGTGGAGGGTAAGGGAGGATCGATTGGCTCCGCGGGAGTGACCATCGTTGATGGCATGGCATTCGTAACTTCCGGCTACATAGGATTCCAGGGTGGTCAGCCCGGAAATCTTCTGCTCGCGTTTGGTCCGCCGAGTGATTAGCGGGCATCTTTGAAAAGACACTGGAGGCCGTCATGACACTCAGTCGACGTGAACTGCTGCAGGCGTCGCTCATCGCCGGCTTGTGGAGGCCAGCCGAGTTGGCAGCGCAATCTTCGGTGACCTCAGATGTGATCGCGGAGACCACGACCGGACGGATCCGCGGTGTGGACATCGACGGGGTCAACGTTTTCAAAGGTGTGCCCTACGCCGGGAACGTGGACGGGCCGGGACGCTTTCTGCCGCCGCCACCAGTGGAGCGATGGACGGGGCTACGCGATTGTACGAAAACTGGTGCACGAGCCATTCAGGCTCCCGGCGTGCTGTTCATGAATCCGCTGATCGGTGAGTACTTCGGTGGCGGGCGATCCGATCGCGCCAAGCTCGCTGAACAGACCGAGAGCGAGAATTGTCTCAATCTCAATGTGCTGACGCCCGGCCTGACGGGACGCCGCGCCGTGATGGTGTATATCCACGGCGGCGGCTTCACCGGCGGGTCGAACGTCCTCACGGCGTTCTCCGATCGGTTCGTTCGTGAGAACGACGTCGTGCTGGTCGGCGTGAACCACCGGCTCAACATGTTCGGGTATCTCTACCTCGGAGCCTTCAGCGAGAAGTACGCCGACTCCGGCAACGTGGGCCAACTGGATCTCGTGGCTGCGCTGCGCTGGGTGCGTGACAACATCGTGCGCTTCGGCGGGGACCCGGGGAACGTGACGATCTTCGGAGAATCCGGCGGCGGCGCCAAGGTCAGCGCGCTGCTCGCGATGCCGTCCGCGAAAGGGCTGTTCCACCGCGCAATCGTTGAGAGTGGTTCGCCGCTGAGCGCCACCACCACCGACGCTGCGACACGGGCGGCGAAGGCCGCCCTCGACAAGCTTGGCCTGACCGCAGAACAGCTCGGCCATCTCCACACCATGCCCTTGGAGACGCTGCGCACCGCCGGCGGCGGAAGCGGCGCCGTGATGGACGGCCGAAGCGTGCCCCTGCAAACTTGGACTCCGGGGGCACCTGCGACCGCCGCCGGCATCCCGATGATCATCGGCAACTGCAAGGACGAGTCAACGCTCTTCTCGCGACAGACGCCCGCTCTCTTCACCTTGGACATGTCGGGACTCCGCGAGCAAGTCGTGCAGGGCGGTGTCCCGGCATCAGCCGTGGACGAGCTCATCGCGTTCTACCAGCGGGACTACCCGTCGGACAGCCCATCGGATATCTACTTCCGGATCTCGACCGACCGCGGCGCCCGGATGAACGCCATCAGCCAGGCCGAGCGCAAGGTCGCGCAAGGCAGCGGCGCCGTCTACATGTACTACTTCGCCTGGAATACGCCGATCGCCGATGGCAAGATGGCCATCAAGGCGTTCCACACGGCCGAACTACCGCTGGCGATGCGGTTGACTCGCTATCCCGAAACCGAGCCGCTCTCGCGCCAGATCGCTGGCGCTTGGGCCGCCTTCGCCAAGACCGGCCGCCCCACCCACGCCGCGCTGCCGGACTGGCCGGCGTACGACATCACGCGCCGCGCGACGATGGTCTTCGATCTGCCGAGTCATATCGTGAACGATCCGAATCGGGACGAGCGTATGGCCCTCAAGAAATTCCCGAGCGGTCGGCTGCTTTAGTGCGCTACGAAGCGCCTGCTCCGCCTGCGCGAAGGCGATACGACCAAGGGCATTCCTCACGACCTACGCAGGACTGCGGTGAGGAACCTCGACCGTGCTGGCGTGCCGCGCTCTGTGGCGATGAAGCTGACAGGCCACAAGACCGAGTCCGTCTATCGTCGCTACGCGATTGCCGATGATCGCGACTTGCGCGTGGCTGTGGAACTACTGGATGCGGTGGCAGCAGTTAGCGGCGCTTACAAGAACACAAGGAAACAAATTCGCGCTTATCAGGAATTGAGCGTCTCGCGTTATGCTTCGACGCCGATGATCAATTCCCTCGCGGATAAACTGCGCTCGCGGACGTCCGGGATTTGCCTCTATGGGTTTGCTCCACCCAAACAGGCGACGCCAATGGACCAGTTGCAGGCCATCGTGGCCCAACATGTGGTGCGGCTTGGGTCGCTGCCGGTCGATGGACTGATCATCTATGACATCCAAGACGAAACCGAACGGATCTCAACGGAGCGGCCATTTCCGTTTTTGCCTACTCTGAGTCCCGAGGCTTACGCGTATCAGCACCTTGCGTGCCTTACCGTGCCGAAAATCGTGTACCGGTGCGTGAATCGAGATACGCGGACCGAATTCGTCCAGTGGCTGGGAAGCGGTAGTCCATCGCGATTGTCAGTGCTCGTAGGCGCACCAAGCAACCGCTCGCACGCGGGGCTTTCTCTGATGGACGCGTACGCGCTGGCGCGACAGCACACTCCCGACCTCCTCCTCGGCGGAATAGCGATCGCCGAGCGGCACGCCCGGAGACTGGATGAACATGAGCGACTCCTTGCAAAGACGGAGCAAGGTTGTCGCTTTTTCGTCACACAGGCCGTTTACGATGTTGCGTCCACGAAGTCGCTTTTATCAGACTACGCCCTTGCCGTCCGTAGTAAGGGTGCAGTACCTCTGCCCATCATTCTCACGTTTTCCCCCTGCGGCTCTCAGAAGACGCTGGCTTTCATGAAGTGGCTCGGCATTGCCTTTCCGAGGTGGCTGGAGAATGAACTTCGTCTCGCCGCGGATCCGTTGGCGAAATCGGTTGAGTTGTGCGAACGCATCTTCGCCGAAGTGTGGGAGTACGCCCGCGAAAAGGACATTCCGCTTGGCGTGAACGTGGAAAGTGTTTCCATTCGGAAGACGGAGATCGAGGCGTCGGTGGAGCTGCTTCAACGGCTACGCCAGCGGATCGATAGTTCGGGGCGCTGAAGCGTCACGTCACTTATTGATTTGATTGGAGGCGCCGCCCGGATTTGAACCGGGGACGGAGGTTGTGCAGATTTCGCAGGATTGTCGGTCCAGTTTCATCGAGCGGTGGAAGCAGCTGCGCCCAATCCACTGACCAACTGATCGATGTCACGCAGGTCGATACGACCCCGCATCTCCTGCACGTCACGTTCGATGCGCTGGACGATCTGCACAAATCGCGAGTCGCCGGCCAAAGGCGCGAGCAACGGATCGCGCTGCATCATAACAGCGTCGCGCAGGCCGGCTCGCTCGGCGCGCTCGAGCTCGTCGAGCGCGGTCACACGCTCACCACGCAACACCGCCAGCGCCGCATTCTCGATGGGCGGTCCATAACTGCGATCGCCGGCGGCAATGGCGTCGCGGTTGAAGGCCAGCGCCGCATCGATGAGCGGCTGCGCGCGTTCGCGCGCGCCGGACTGGAGGAAGAGAAATGCGCGCATCGTGCGAATCGTATACGGCGTCCACAACGATCGGGCCGTGGCGCCCCCTTGGAGCGCTTTGTCGAGATGCTCCGCGGCATCGGCGGCGCCGCCGAAGACCGCAGCTTCTGTGAGCATCTGCCGGCCTTCCGTGTCGTTCGGCTCCGTCTCAACAGTGGCGCGGAGACGGGCGAGCGCCGCGTCAGTGCGCCCCCGCCGCATCTCGATGATGGCCTGCATAATCTGAAGCCGCACGCCACCGCCAGGATCGGTAACCGGGAATTTCTTCTCAGCGGCGCCGAGGACTCTCGCTGCCGCCGCATCGTCGATCACCAACAGCGGGATGGCGAGGTGATAGTAGGCGGACGCAAGATTGGGTGCGAGCGGAATACCCCGCAGCGCCCAATAGACCCCCTGATCGAGCCGGCCGGCGTTGTTCTCCAGCAGCGACAGATCCGCGATGGCGCCAAAGGCGTTGCCGTCGAGCTCGATCGCGCGCTGCATGGCAAGGCGCGCTTCGTCCAGCCGTCCGAGCGCGATGAGCGCATTGGCGAGTGCGTGATGCGCGCGCGCCAGCTGCGAATCGAGCGACAGCGCAAGGCGTGCCGCCTCGAGGCTGCGATCGAAGTCGGCGCGGCCGGTGACCGTACCGACCCAGTAGTAACGGCGCGCAATCTCCGCATGCGCGACAGCGAACTTCGCGTCGAGCGAGACGGCCTTCTGCAGCAGCGCGAGTGCCTGTCGATTCTGCTCCGCGTCGAAGTTGCTCAAGGGGCGCGATTTCAGATACAGCTCGTACGCCTCGGCGTTCCCGGTCGGCGGCCGCTCGATGCGCGCACGTTCTTGCGGTGCGAGCGATGCCTGCAGTGCGCGGGCGACGCTCAGGGCGACGGTGGACTGGACGTCGAGCACGTTCCTCATGTCGCCGTCGTACTGCTCACTCCACATCGTTTCGCCGCTCGGCGCCGCCAGCAGCTGTACCCCGACACGCACGCGATTGTCCGCGTGACGTACCGAGCCGGTCAGCACCGCCCCGATGCGCAGCTCACGCGTCATCGCGGGGAGCTCCGCGGCACCGTCCTTGAAGCGCGCGACGGCCGCGCGGCTCATCACGCGCAGCGCGCTGATCTTTGCGATCTGCAGAGTCACTTCCTCGGTCACGCCCGCCGCGAAGTACGCCTGGTCGGTGCCGCCGAGGTTCTCGAACGGCAACACGGCGATGCCGCGGGGCGCCAGCGCTGCGGCAGCCGGCGGGCTGACGGCGGAATCGGTCGAAGAGGGCCGTGTCAGCATCCACGCCGTCACGGCGGAGAGCAACACCACCGCGATGACTGCCGGGACATAACGCGGCAGCGCACGCGGCGATCCCGTAGGCGTGGCGGCGACCGCGCCCAGCGCAAACACCAGATCGCTCGCCGTCTGAAAGCGCGCCTCTGGCGCTTTCTCCAGGCATCGCCCGACGATGCGAACCAGTGTGTCGGGCACGGCGGTGAGGGTCGACAGATCCCGCGGCTCGCTGTGCAGGATGGCGTGCAGCGTGTCGATGGGCGACGTGCCTTGGAACGCGCGCTTGCCCGACAACATCTCGTAGACGACGCAGCCGAACGAGAAAATGTCGGAGCGATGATCGACCGCTTGGCCCCGCACTTGTTCGGGCGACATGTAGCCTGCAGTGCCCATGACCGCGCCGGCGGCCGTCGCACCCTCGACGGTCGCGGCTTCGCTATCGGCCGTCTCCGCGCGCCCTGGTGCGCGATTCGCAGCGAGACCGAAATCCAGAATCTTTACGTGCCCGGCCGTCGACACGAACACGTTCTCGGGCTTCAGATCGCGATGCACGATCCCGCGTGCGTGCGCAGCCTCGAGACCTTTTGCGATCTGCGTGGCGTAGTCGATAGCCTTCCAACGCGGCATGAGGCCGGAACCGATCGCGTTGCGGAGGGAGTGACCGTCGAGCAACTCCATGACGGCGTAGGTGATGCCCCGATCGGTGCCGAAATCGTGTATCGCCAGGATGTTGGGATGCGACAGCGCTGCGACGGCGTGCGCCTCACGTTCGAAGCGCGCGACCCGATCCGCGTTGGCCGCAAACGCCGCGGGCAGGACCTTGATGGCGACGTGCCGCCGGAGCTTCGGGTCGCGGGCGCGATACACCTCGCCCATCCCGCCTGCGCCGAGGGGCGTCAGGATCTCGTACGCGCCGAGAAAGGAACCAGGCCCGAGGCTCATTAGTACGCGGATTGTAGCGTTAACGACCGTACCGGTGAACCCTCTTGCGGCAATCCCCGAATATTGGTTCGATCGGACAGGATCTACTCGCCTCCGATCGCGGTGCAGGCTGAAGCGCGCGCCCTCGCGTCTAAGTTCCTAATTACCGATGCCGCGCGCGATCGTATCGTTTGTGATCCTGAGCGGCGTGCTCAGCGGCTGCCGCGGGCCGTCGTCACCATCTACGATAGTCGCTGCGTGCACGCTCTCGGCCACGAGCGCGCGCGCGGCCATACCCTTCTTCAGCAGGCCCTTCGCCGGCGACTTCCCGACCGGCAATCTGTTCGATCACGACAAACCCCTGGTCTTCAACGACTCCAACGGCTACCTGCTGACGCTGTGCGGCGACAGGGACAACGCCAAGGATACCGGGCAGACAGATGGCCACGATGGCTACGACTGGAGCATGCCGGAAGGCACGTCGATCTTCGCCGTGGCCGACGGGCTGGTGATGTTTGGAGGTCTACAGGCGCCGATGTTCTGCCCGCCGCTCAACCGCAGCGTGCAAGCCCTCTACGTGCAGCTGCTCCACCGCGCGCAAGACGGAACCGAGTTCATCACCATCTACGGCCACCTGTCGCGCGTATCCGTGGCTGAGGGTGACCTCATCACCGCCGGCGCCACCATCGGGCTTTCGGGTAACACCGGATGCAGCGGGACGCCGCATCTGCACTTCGGCACGTTTCGCGGCCGGCCCGACGGAAGTTTTGCTGTGATCGATCCGTATGGCTGGCACGCGGCGGGCCCCGACCCGTGGGAGGCTGACTCGAGAGGACTCCCCAGCGTCTGGTTGTGGCGCGAGGGTTCCGCACCGCGCATCCAGTAAACGCGACATGACCTAAGCCGCGCCCTAGCGGGTTCTCGCCTTCCTCACGCCCTCGATCACCACCCCATCGGCCAACGGAATCGTGAGCGCGATACGATCCTGCGGACCGAAGTTTCTCGTGATGTGACCTTTGCCAGTCGTGTCTTCAATCAGGTTGATGTGTCCGGCGCTCGCGGCGACATGGACGCCTCCAGATACTTCCACTTCCGAGCTGCCAGCAAGCGTGATCACAAACTGCCTCGCCGGCCCCGTGTGCCACTCGGGCGCGTTCGCGTCAGTGGCTGCAGTGTTGCGGGGGTTCGCCCCAGGGGTGGGTGGCCGCACGCTGAACTCCGCTCCAGTGGCCCTCAGCATTTCCGTCGTGCCACGCGCGTTCAGTTCCAGATCGATGTCTTCGGCGTGCGACAAGCCATCCGGCCCTGTGAAAATACGCGTGATCGTGACTGCTCTCCGGCCCTGCGCAATCGCGACATCACGATCGGTGTCCTCCAGCCCGATCGCGATGATGCAAACCACGAGCACTATTAGCGCCAACTGTTTCTTTTCGAAGCTCATGAACATCCTCCAGATCCCGAAAACTCTTCAACCGCGAACATGAGCCTATTTCTTCTTCAGCTGGCTGCCATCGAAGGTCGATACTTGCGCCCGCATCAGTCCATCCTGCGTGACGTACGCATCCGCTCCGCGATACGGCGCAGCAAGGAAGTCCGCGTTTGCGCGCCATTGGACGTTCACCGTATCGCCAACGACCAGGACGTGCTCGGATGCAAACGTCAACCCGCATAGCCCACCGTCCTTGAACGGTTTTACGAACCCTTCGAAGAGTTCTCCCACCTCTCGTCGGCCTTTCACCACTTGGCCGCCTGGCAAGAAGAACTCGACGTCGGATGGATACTGGGCCATGAGTCGCGTCCAATCGCAACGATTCAGCGCGTCGAGATGCTCGTCGACGACGGATTTCGGCGTCGCCTGTCGTTTCAGCGAAGGCAACGCATTGCCAGGTGTGGCTTGTCGCGTGCCTTGCACAGTCAGAGCAAGTGCCAGCACGAGGAACACGCCAGAGAGAACTCTGATTCGCATGCACACATTATGGGGGGTGACCCGACGTTTCATCCGTTTTTCACTCGAGGCGCCGAAGCGATCGCGCTCGATGGAGCGGGCCGGATCTGGCGGAACATCGACGCAACTACGTTTCACCCATTCCATTTGGCGATCACCGGCTGCGCACGCACGTCGTACTCGTACTCGAGCACGCTGACAGAAGCGGTATCGAGCAGAAGGCGGCGCGCGTAAGCCACGGACAGCCCGATCCAGCGAGCGCCGAGCACGCGGCCGAAGTGACCGTGCGTGAACACTGCCACCCTCCCGTCGAGCAGGCGCAATCGGGCAATCACGCGATCCGCGCGAGCAGATACCTGCTCCGGTGATTCGCCACCCGGACACCCGTCTTCGAAGATCGTCCATCCCGGTCTCGTGGCGCGAATATCCGACGACAGCCGGCCTTCATAGTCGCCGTACTCCCACTCGGCCAGGTCAGGCTCGATGATCGCCTGCGGCAAAACGCCTGCGATCTTGCAAGTCTGCCGCGCCCGCTGTCGCGGGCTGGTCAGTACGGCGTCAAACACCATCACAGGGAGACGCTCGGCCAGGGCGCGCGACTGGTTCTCGCCGTGCTCCGTCAATGCGATGTCGGTATGACTGGTGTGCTTCCCGGCAGCGGACCATTCGGTTTCGCCATGACGAATGACGTAGATACGATGCATGCCGTCACGCATCGTACGTCATGCTTGAAGGAATGA